>Ga0114129_10000029_pt1 | contig 112121 bp, 120 predicted proteins | sample RhiMetdeltSRZDD1_FD_80071 | JGI IMG/M metagenome (GOLD analysis project Ga0114129, IMG submission 80071) | Populus rhizosphere microbial communities from Tennessee, USA - Rhizosphere MetaG P. deltoides SRZDD1 (version 2) (version 2) | ecosystem: Host-associated > Plants > Roots > Rhizosphere... | reverse complement strand
GTGCTCATCTCCGTGGTGAAGGAGATGATCGCGACCGGCGTGCCCATCGACGCCGTCGCGTGCGCGTCGAGCGGCGATACGTCCGCGGCGCTGGCCGCCTACTGCGCCGCCGCCGGGATTCCCGCGGTGGTGCTGCTCCCCAAGGACAAGGTCTCGATCGCGCAGCTCGTGCAGCCGCTCGCCAATGGCGCCCTCGTCCTGTCCCTCGACACCGACTTCGACGGCTGCATGGCGGTCGTCCAGGAGATCACGAAGGACAAGCGGGTCTACCTGGCCAACTCGATGAACAGCCTCCGTATCGAGGGACAGAAGACGGTGGCGATCGAGATCGTCCAGCAGTTCGACTGGGAAGTGCCCGACTGGATCGTGATTCCTGGCGGCAACCTCGGGAACGTCCACGCGCTCGGGCAGGGGTTCGTGATGATGCAGGAACTCGGGCTCATCAACAAGCTGCCGCGACTCTGTCTCGCTCAGGCCGAGCGCGCGAACCCGCTCTACCGGTCGTTTCAGGACGACTTCAAGACGTTCGAGCCGATCAGCGCGAAGCCGACCCTCGCCATGTCGATCCAGATCGGCAATCCGGTCAGCTACAAGCGCGCGATCCGCACGCTGCAGAAGTTCAACGGCGTCGTCGAGCAGGCGACCGAGCAGGAGCTCGTCGACGAGGCCGCGCGCGCCGATCGTACCGGCATGTTCAACTGCCCGCACACGGGCGTGGCGCTCGCCGCCCTACGCAAGCTCGTCGATCGCAAGGTGATCCGCGCTCATGATCGCGTGGTCGTGATCTCGACCGCCCATGGTCTGAAGTTCTCGGACCAGAAGGCGGCGTATCACATGGGCACGCTCGAGGGCATCAAGCCCGCGTACCGCAACAAGCCGGTCGAGCTGCCCGCCGATCCGAAGCGGGTGGCCCGCGCCATCGCGCGCCACGTCGAGAAGGCGCGCTTGCTGGTGTCCTGATGGCGGACCACCTCGAGCCGCCCACGAAGCCGGTCGGCCCCAGCACGCTGGCGGTGCACGGCGGCGAGCCGCGCAGCAAGCCGGCGCATGCGCTCACGACACCGATCGTCCAGACGGCGACCTATACGTGGGCCAACACTCAGGAGCTGAAGGACCACTTCGACGGCAAGAGCGAGGCGCGCATCGACTACGGCCGCTACGGCAATCCCACCCAACGGATCGCCGAAGCGAAGCTCGCCGCGCTCGATAGTGCGGGTGACTGCCTGCTCTTCGCGAGCGGTATGGCCGCGATGACGACGACGCTCTTCGCGCTGCTCTCGCGCGGCACGCACGTCGTCGTCACCGCTGACAGCTATCGCCGCACGCGCCAGTTCCTCAACCAGACCCTGCATCGCTACGGCATCGAGGTCTCGACGGTGCCTCCGGGTGACTATGAGGCGCTAGAGGACGCAATCAGGCCGACGACGCGTGTGCTGGTGAGCGAGTCGCCCACGAACCCCTACAACCGGGTCCTCGACCTCGAGCGCTTCGCCGCCATCGGTCGCCAGCACCGCGTGAGGACGGTGATCGACGCCACGTTCGCGACTCCGTACAACGCGCGTCCCCTCGAGTGGGGCGTCGATTTCGTCATGCACTCGGCGACGAAATTCCTGGGCGGCCACAACGACCTGCTCGCGGGCGCGGTCCTCGGCTCTCGCGACCTGATCGGTGGCATCCGGGCGCTGCAGGCGACGACCGGCGCCACCGTCGATCCCTTTGCGGCCTATCTCCTGGTGCGTGGCCTGAAGACCTTCGCGCTCAGGATGGAGCGGCAGAACGCCAATGCCGAGAGGCTCGCGGAGTTCCTCGCCGCGCACCCGCGCGTGGAGCGCGTGCACTACGCGGGGCTGCCGTCACATCCCGGTCACGACATCGCGAAGAAGCAGATGCGCGGCTTCGGCGGGGTGGTCTCGTTCGAGGTGCGCGGCGACCTCGAGGCCGCCTCACGAGTGGTCGACGCGTGTACGATCCCCTACATCGCGGCCTCGCTCGGCGGCGTCGAGAGCCTCATCGAGCAGCCGGCGATCATGAGCTTCTACGAGCTGACAACCGACGAGCGCCTCGAGATCGGGATCAAGGACAATCTCATCCGCTATTCGGTGGGGATCGAGGACGCCGACGATCTGATCGCCGATCTCGCGCAGGCGCTCGAGCGCGCGTTCGCGTAGTCGAGCGGCCGAGCAGCGCCGCGCCAGCGAGCGCGACGCTGCCCGGCGCCTGCGGCTACTTCTTCTTGATCTCCCAGGTGAAGCCTTCGACCGGGTCCTTGCCGACCATCGGGTCACCGATGGTGTCCTTGCCTTCCAGTCGCGCGATCGGCAGGTTCTTCCCGCCCTTGACCTGGTACAGGTGCATGTCCATCACGACCTGGTGGTCTTCCTTGCGGATGCACTGCCGGCCGATGTGCGTGTTGTCCAGGCACATCCCCTCGAGCGCGGCCTCCACCTTGTCGGCGTCGAATGTCTTGGCCTTTTCCGCCGCGGCCGCCCAGAACAGCACACCGTCGTAGGCGCCGGCCATGATGTTGCCGTCCACCCCGAACTTCTTCTTGAAGCGCTCGTTGAACGCGGCCATGTGTTTGTCGGGGTTGAACGCCGAGTAGTGGGCGAGTTGCACGAAGCCCTCCATCGGCTCGGCGATCGCCGGCAGGTCTTGCTGCAGCAGGAAGCAGTCGATGCCGGCCAGCTTGTACTTCTTCGTCATGCCGAAGGAGTGCAGCTGCGTCATCAGCCGCAGCGAGTCGGTGCCCGCGAAGGCTACGAACAGAACGTCGGGATTGCTCTGGTTGATAGCGCCGAACCACGGGCTGAAGTCCTTCGTGTCGAGCGGGGCGCCGGCCACGCCGACGACCTCGCCGCCGACCTTCTCGAGCGCCGTCTTGAACTGACGCCCGTCCGACTGGCCCATCGCGTAGTCGGTGTAGAAGATGTAGACCTTCTTGCCCATCTTGTCGACGATGTACTTGGCGAGGCCGTTGGCCTGCATCCGCGAGTCCGGCTGGTTGCTGAAGTAGTACTTGTGGAATTTCGTCGTGCGCATGAATTCGGCGCACGACACGGCGTTCCAGTGGACGGTCTTGTGTTTCTTGGTGACGTCCATCACGGCCATGGTGGCCCCGCTGGAGACGGCGCCAACGAGCAGCTTCACGTCGTCTTGAAGGATCAGCTTCTCGGCCTTGCGCACGGCCGGCGCGGGCTTCGTCTCGTCGTCCTCGGAGATCATCTCGATCTTGTGGCCGAGGACGCCGCCTTTGGCGTTGAGCTCCTCGACGGCCATCTGCATGAACATCGTCTGATACTTGCCGTAGCCCTCGAAGACGCCAACCTTGCTGCCGAGGTCGCCGATCTTCACGACCTTCGACTGCGACAGCGCGGGCGCCGTCATCAGGCCGCCGGCGACGGCGAGCGCCGTCAGCACCACCAGCCACGTCATCCGTCTCATGAGTCCCTCCTTAGCGGGGACGCCAGGGGGGCCTGGCCCCCATGGCTCAGTGATCGCGTCGTCGTGTCGATGAGCCCGGACAGGATCTGCGCGATACGCTCGAAGGCCGCGCGCAGCCGGGTCGCGTCGGGCGCACCCGAGGCTGGACGCGCGAGCGTCTCCGCGTCGTCGTAGGCCAGGCGCATCGCGACCGAGGCGCGCGCGTCGCGCTGGCCGACCACGAAGTCGGCGAGATTGTAGTAGCGCCAGATCGCCTCGAGGAACCGCGGGCCGGCGGTCGCCGGCGAGGCGCCGGCCGCCAGCTGACGGGCGCCCTCGCGCGCGAGGTCCCGCGCGAGCGCCACGAAGAAGACCATGAAGCCGCGCTCGGCCGCGCCGGCGTCGCGCGCCGCCAGCGCCGCGCGCGTGCGCGCCTCCAGGCCCTCCGGCAGCGCGGCCGCGCGTGTCTGCATCTCGGCGCGCAACGGGCCTGCGTCGTAGAGGCGCAGCGCAACGTCGAACTTGCCGGCTTGCACCGAGAACTTCACCTGCTTGAAGTTTTCGGTGATCGCATTGTCCTTCGGCGTGTACGCGCCCGTGTGATGGCCCGAGGCCGACGCGGCGGTGACGAGCGTGGCGAGCAGGGCGAGCGCGCCCGCGCGTCGCGGCGTCATCGGCGCACCATGCACGCGGCGGTCAGGACCGCGAGCCAGAGCAGCGCGACGATGGTCGCGCCGCCGAACGGTATCCACACGAGCCACTCGGCGATGGCTTTGCTCCTCTCCACGCCGTACGCCGGGATGAGTGCGCACCAGATCAGGTAGCCGAGAGGATAACCGACGCCGCCAACCGTGAGAAGCAGGATGAGCACACGCCGCGGCGCCGCCGATCGCGCCAGGGTCGCGGCCACCGTGGTGGTTGCGATGACCACGAGCGCCATGCCCTCGGCGTGCATGTGGAACAGCCGCAGCCCGGCGTCGAAGCGGAACAGCGCCTCGTCCAGCGCCCGCTCGTCGACGTCGCGCACGCCAACCAGCCCGTGAGCCGCGGGGTGCGCCAGCATGCCGGCGCGAGCCCAGCGCGCCAGCTCGAGCTTGTAGCGCGCCATCGACGCCCCGCCGATTTCCGCGCCCACGAGCAGCAGTACGGCGGCGAGCAGCACACCGCGGGGCGGCAGCCGCCACGTCTCCAACGCGGCCACGTGCGGCTACGGCTCCGTCGGGTGCGGCGCTGGCCCGCGCCGGCCGAGCGCCAGCGCCAGGCCGACGAGCCCGACGATCGCCGCGGAGCCGAGCGGCGCGAGCACCCATCGCTCCGCGAGCTCGATGCCGCTGTCCCGGCCGAGCTGCAGCACGGCGATCGCATAGACCAGATAGCCCGAGGGGAACAGCGCGCCGATCGTGAGCAGCGCATAGAGCACTGCGCGGACCATGCGCCGCCGCACCACGCTGGCCACCAGGGTCGCGGCGAAGAAGAGCACGAGCCCCGTCCCCTCGGCGTGCGTGTGAAAGAACGAGAGCCCGGCCTCGACGGAGAAGACGGTGCGCTCGCGAATCGTGTCGTCGTACTCGGCAGAGCCGGTGAGGCCGTGCGCTTGCGGGTTGGCCGCGATGCGCGCGGCCGCCCAGCGCGCGGTGGCCGGCCGGAGCTGGGAGAGCACGGCGCCACCGAGCTCGCCGAGCGCGATCACGACGATGGCGACGAAGACGACGACGAGCGGCGGGCGGCCCACGACGGGCGAGACCGTATCATCGGCCGACCGGTTTGTCATCCGGCGGACGGTGTGGCAACGTTTGCCGCGATGCGCAGTGGCGAGCACTATCTCGCAAGCCTCAATGACGGCCGCGCCGTGTTCCTCGACGGCGAGCGGATCGACGACGTGACGAAGCATCCCGCCTTCGCCGAGCCCATCCGGCGTATCGCGCAGACGTGGGAGCTGGCGCGCGCGCCCGAGGCGCAGGCGAGCACGACGTACGTCGATCCCGCGACCGGCCGGCGCCACAGCGCGATGTGGCTGGTCCCGCGGTCGGCCGATGACCTGGGCGCCCGGCGCCGCGCGCACCGTCTGTGGGCCGAGCCTTCGTACGGGCTCATGGGCCGTACGCCAGATCACGTCGCGTGCGTGCTGAGCGCGTTCGCGGGATGGCGCCAGCTCTTCGACCGCGGCGGCGCACGCTTCGGCGACAACGTCGTGCGCTTCTACGAGCGCGCGCGGGACGAGGAGCTCTACGTCGCGTACGGGATCGTGCCGCTGCAGATCGATCGCTCCCAGCCGGCGCACCGGCAGCCGGAGCCGTTCCTCTACCCCGGCGTGGCGGCCGAGCGGGACGGCGGCATCGTCGTGCGCGGCGCGCAGGGCATCACCACGTCGGCCGTCCTGGCCGACTGGCTCTTCATCTCGTACATCACGCCGCTCGTCCCCGGCGACGAGCAGTACGCGCTCTCGTTCGTGACGCCGGTGAACGCTCCTGGGCTCCGCGTGTATCCCCGCCGTCCCTATGCGCAGGGCACCACGAGCGTGTTCGACTATCCGCTGTCGTCCCGGTTCGACGAGGTCGACGCGACGATCGTCTTCGACGACGTATTCGTCCCGTGGGAGCAGGTCTTCATCTACCGCAACGTCGACCTGGTCAATGCGCAGTTCCACGAGTCACCCTCGCACACGCTCGCCAACTTCCAGTCGCTCGTGCGCTTCACCGTGAAGCTCGAGTTCATGGCGGGTCTCGCGCTGAAGCTGCTCGAGGTGCACGCGGCACATACCAGGCCCGACGCGCAGGCGTCACTCGGCGGCGATCTCGCGGCCTTGTGCGCCACGTTCGACGCCCTCGTGCAGGCCGCGGAGCGCAATCCGCTGATCGGCGACGGCGTGGCGCGGCCGCACCCGCAGTATGTCTACGCAGGGATGAGCCTGCAGCGCCGGCTCATCGTCGACATGCTGCGCGCAATCCGCGAGCTGGCCGGCGGCGCCTTCCAGCAGCTGCCGTCGTCGGAGGCGTCGTTTACCAGCGCCGAGACGCGCGCCGACGTCGAGAAATTCCTGCGCGGCGCCAGCGTCGGCGCCCGCGAGCGGGTCAAGCTGCTCAAGCTCGTGTGGGACTTCGTTGGCACGGAATTCGGCGGCCGGCAGCTCCAGTACGAGATGTTCTACTCCGCGGCGCAGCCGATCGTGAACACGCGCATGTTCCGCTCGTACGACTGGGCGCGCGCCAAGGCCATCGTCGATCGCTGTCTCGGCGAGTACTGAAGCGCCGTCAGGCCGACTTTCTCGACGACTCGTTCGGCGATGCGGCCGGCGCCGCGAACCATCGTGACTTGGGAACCCCCACCGACCGCTCGGGCTGCGATTCGAAGGCAGGCACCATGATCTGGACGCCGAACTCGTTGAAGGCGTCCTGGATCTGCGCGTATAGGTCGGAGAGCACGCGAAATCGCGCCTCGGGCGTCTCGATGTGCGCGCGCACCTCGTACTGAACGGCAAAGTCGGACAGCGCGCGCTGCAGCACGTACGGCGCTGGTTCCTTGCGTACGTCCGGCGTCCGCTCCGCGGCGAGGACCAGCAGCGCATGCACCTGCCGCCACGGCTGGTCGTAGCCAATGGTCACCGAGGCCGACACCATGGCGCCGGCCTCGCCGGCGAGACGTGAATAGTTCGTCACGGTCGTCCCGGCCAGGACCGCATTGGGAATCGTGATTTCCTCGTGTTTGGGGCTGACGAGCTTTGTCGACAGCAGGCCGACCTCGTGCACGATGCCCACGATCTCGCCCGACTGCACCAGTTCGCCCGGCCGCAGCGCGCGCGAATAGACCACGACGAGGCCGCTCATGAGGTGGTTGACGAGACCGGCGGAGCCCAGCGACACCACGAGGCCCGTGAAGATCCCGATGGCCTTGAAGGCGTCCGTTTCCGACCCCGGGATGTACTCGTACGCGATGGTCAGCGCGAAGATCCAGATCAAGACCGCGGTGATGCGGCGCGTGGCCCGCGCGGTGTCCGCCTGAACGCTGCTGAGCGTGACCGCTCCGCGCTCGACCGCGCGGAAGAAGACGTCGACGGCTCGCACCGCAAACCGCGTGACGATGAAGATGACGACGACGGCGAACAGACCGGGAAGCGCCTCCAGCGCGCCGGCGCCGAGGCGGGCGAGGACCGTCGTGAGGTACTCGCCAAGGAGCCCGCTCCAGGGCCGCGTGTATGGAAACTCGCGCAACACGAAGGCGAGCCACAAATACAGGCTGACGAAGGCGAGCGCCGATGCCGTCGCATGCACCATGGCGCGCTGGAGCGTCGCCAGGAGCGGCCAGACGTCGCGGCCGAGCCACGAGATCGCCGGATGGTGGATTACGCTCGTCAATCGCAGGTGCGCCCGATCCGCCGAGCGACGGATGGCCCACAGGGCCGCCAGCAGAACGAGCGTCGCCCCCACCGAGAGGGCCAGTCCCCGCAGCATGACGGGCAGGCGGCGCTGCTCGGTGCGCGCCTGCAGGGCGGCACGAAGCTGCTCGACCGCCCGCGCGCTGACGCCCTCTAGCGTCTCGCCGCTCGTCGGGTCGAGATCGCCGTCGACGATGGCGAAGAGCGTCTCGGCTCCGGCGAAGATGATCATGCCGCGAAGGTCACCGACGGTCGCGCGTTCCGCGTGGATCGCGGCCGACCGTCCATCGTCCGGCAGCGCGTCGATGCGTCGCACGGCATTCGTCGCGCGGGCGGCCGGCGGCACCTGGCGGACCGGCACACGAAACTCCGCGATCGGGCGGCTCCACACCTTGAGTGTCGCGGCGGCCGTCGCGTCGTGCTGAGCCGGCCGTCCCGGAGGCGGCTGAGCCTGAAGCGGCGCCGCGAGGGCAAGGAGCAGCAGCACGGCTGAGCCTGCAACCTTGAGGAGATCCATCGGTGCCGCCCTTCGTCACGAAGTGTACCCGCGGCGCCTACCGCCATTCGGCACGCTGCCGCCGAACCATTCGGCCCTTCACCGTGCGGTGCTCGATCCGCGACGCTCGATCGAAGCACCGACGTCCGGATTGGAGGAGTCAGCATGGGCATGCTCGACGATCTGCTCGGCAGCGGAAAGCGACAGCAGGAGTACAGCGACTTCGTCCGCCGTTACGACCAGGGACATCCGTCGGAGGGATATTCCGACCAGGAAGTGGTGGACCGCTATCGGGATGTCGCTCACGCGGTGCCGCGGGACGAGTACGCGCAGGCCGCGCAAGAGGCGCTGGCCCGCTTGTCGCCAGAGGAGCGCGCGTCGTTCGCACGGATGCTGCAGCAGCGGGCCGCGGCGAAGGGCATGCCGCTGCCGGACAACGTGACGAGCAGTCCGCGCGATCTCGGCGACGCCCTTACGAACATTCACGAGATTCCGGGCCGACTGCGCGATCTCTTCGGCACCGGGGCCAGCGAAGGCACCGCGACGGAGCCGGGGGGAGCAGCGGGCGGCTTGGGCAGCATGCTCAGCTCGCCGCTGGCTAAGGCCGCGCTCGCCGGAATCGCGGCGATGGTCGTCAAGCGCGCGATGAACCGCTAACGATGGCGCCGCGGACGATCCTCGCGATCGGCGCCGGCGCGGTGGCGCTCGCGCTGCTCTATGGAGCGCCGGGTCTCGCGCAGGGACCGCGCACGGTGAGCGCTCAGCGGTTCGTGCTCCTCAGCCCGGGCGGTGAGGCGGCGGGCGCCGTGCTGCAGTTCACGACGCGCGGGCCCGAGCTGTCGCTGCTCGGTCCCGGCGAGCGCACACGGGCGCGCATCGGCGTCGATCAGGGTGGTCCCGCCATCGAGCTCTTCGACGAGCGTGGCGACAAGCGCGCCGCGCTCGCCATGTTCGACGGCGAGCCGGCCGTGGTTCTCTATGACGCGGCGCTGAAGACGCGCGCCATCGTCTCGATCGCGCAGGATCGGCCCGCCGTCGTCCTGCTGGACGAGAACCGGCGCCCCGTCTTCCGCGCTCCTTGAGGCGCCGGAATGGAAGCGCAGACGTTGGCCGGTGAGCCGTGCGGTCTCGCGCGTCTGGCGCTGATGCACCTGGACCGCGTAGCGCAATTGGGCCTGCCTCGAGCGGAGCTGTTGCGGGCGGCCGGTCTCGACGAGCGCCACGTCCGAGATCCCGATGCGAGAATCCCGCTCTCAGCGGTTGCACGCCTGTGGGCGACGATCGCCGCACGCGTCGATGATCCACTGATCGGACTGCGTCTGGGCGCCGACGCCCATGTCCGCGAGTTCGGGCTGGTCGGGTGCGCGATGGCGTACAGCAAGACGCTCGGCGCGGCGTTGACGCGGCTCGCGCGCTATGGGCGCATCGTGTCCGACGCGCTGGTCGTCACGCTCGAGCCCGAGCAGGACACGCTCTGGGTACGGCTCGACGTCCAGCCCGCGCTCCGCGCCCTGCGCGTCGCCGTCGACGCCCGGCTGGCCGCGCTGCTCGCCATGTGCCGTGAGATCGTCGGCGCGCCGTTCGCGCCGCTGTGCGTTCAGCTGCCGTATCGGCGGCCGGCCGAGGTGGCGGAGTACGAGCGCTTCTTTCGGGGTCGTCTCGACTTCGGGGCGGTCGCGACGGCCTTGCAGCTCGAGGACAAGGACGTGCAACGTGCCGTCTCGCTCTCCGATCCCATGCTCACCGGCTATCTCGACCGGATGGCGGATCAAGCGGTGACCGCGCTCACCACCAAGCTCACCGTCGCCGACCGCGTGCGACGCACGCTGTGGTCCGAGCTGAGCGCGGGCGTTCCGGAGGCGAGCTTCGTCGCGAGTGCACTCGGTGTGAGCGTCCGCACGATGCAGCGGCAGCTCCATAGCGAGAACACGAGCTTTGCCGCCGTGTTGAATCAGCTACGGCAGGAGATGGCGCAGCCGCTGCTGCGAGATGGCGGGTTCAGCGTTGCCGAAGTCGGGTTCCTCCTTGGCTACGAGGATCCGGGCGCGTTCCGGCGCGCGTTCCGCCGCTGGCAGGGCGTCTCGCCGCGGGCATTTCGTCGCCGCCATCGTTGATGGCGTTCGTTTTCGGCGGTGTGTCGCCCATGGCGCGAAAGTTGGCGCCCCCGACGCCCCGCTGACGCCGGCGCGCGCCGTACCCTCGCGTCCATCGTGGCCGCGCGAGGACAGCTCGACGGCATCGCCGGCGAACCGTGCGGTCTCGCGCGCCTGGCGCTGATGCACCTCGACCGAGTGACGCAGCTCGGCCTGCCGCGAGCGGAGTTGCTGCGCGCGGCCGGCCTCGACGAGCGCCACCTCCGCGCCCCCGACACGAGGATCCCGCTTTCGGCCCTCGCACGGCTCTGCGGCGCGATCACCGCACGCATCGCCGACCCGGCGATCGGCCTTCGCCTCGGCGCCGACGCGCGCGCCCGCGAGTTCGGACTGGTCGGATGCGCGATGGCCTACAGCGACACGCTCGGCTCGGCCCTCACACGACTGGCGCGCTACGGGCGCATCGTGTCCGACGCGCTCGTCATCACGCTCGACACCGAGCGCGATACGCTGTGGGTCCGCGTGGATGTCCAGCCCGCGCTGCGCGCATTGCGTGTGGCCGTCGACGCCCGGCTCGCGGCGCTGCTCTCCGTGTGCCGTGAGATCGTCGGCGCGCCGATCGCACCGCTGTGCGTGCAGCTGCCGTATCGGCGGCCGGTTGAGGTCGCGGAGTACGAGCGATTCTTCCGGGGTCGTCTCGACTTCGGGGCGGTCGCGACCGCCTTGCAGTTCGAAGACCGAGACGTGCAGCGTCCGGTGACCCTGTCCGATTCCACGCTCAGCGGCTATCTCGACCATGTGGCGGATCAAGCGGTGGCCGCGCTCAGCACCAAGCTCACGATCGCCGACCGCGTGCGACGCACGCTCTGGTCCGGGCTGAGTGGCGGCGTGCCCGACGCGAGCTTCGTCGCGAGCTCGCTCGGCGTGAGCGTGCGAACGCTGCAGCGCCAGCTGCGCGCCGAGCGCACGAGCTTTGCCGCCGTGCTGAACCAGCTGCGGCAGGAGATGGCTCAGCCGCTGCTGCGAGACGGCGGGTTCAGCGTCGCCGAAGTCGGGTTTTTGCTCGGCTACGAGGATCCGGGCGCGTTCCGGCGCGCGTTCCGTCGCTGGCACGGCGTCTCGCCGCGCGCGTTCCGCCGCCGCCAGCGCTGACGCGGCCGCCAGCGCGAGTTGTTCGCATGCATGTCGTCCCTGGCGCCAAACTTGGCGCTCGCAGCGCCGTCCCGCCGTCGCCGCGCGCCATACGCTTTCAACGTGGGCGGCCGAGAGCTCGACGGAATCCATGTCCTCGTCATCGATTTCGATGACCACGTTCTCGGCGCCGTGCGCAGGATGCTCGAGCCGTTCGGGGCCTTCGTCACGACCACGACGGCCGCCCGCGCCAACGCGGTGACGCTCATCGCCGACGTCATCGTCTGCGACCTCGAGCTGGTGGAGGCGGCCGGAAGCGAGTTTCTCGAGGCTCTACGCCGCAAGCACACGCGGCGCGGGCGGCCCGCCCCGGCGCTCGCCTTCGTCACCGGAGGCGCAGCGCCCGGCCCGCGGGTGCAGGCGGCCGGGTTCGGCGACTACGTCACCAAGCCGATCGATTCCTACGCCTTTCGTCGCGCCATCCCGGAGCTCGCGCGCGGGTAGCGCTCGACTGCTTGCCCCCGCGCGGTCTGCTTGGTACATCTCCTGCGGTGGCGCCGACCCTCGGGCTGATCAATATCGGAGCGTTCGCGACGGGCGTGCTGAGCACGCCGCGCGCGGACCCCGAGTCGCTTCTGGCCGAGAACGGCCGGATCACCGCGCTGGGCCCGGCCAGCCATACGAACGCCGCACGCGCCGACGTCGTCGTCGACTGCCGCGGCACGACGGTGATCCCCGGCCTGGTCGATTCGCACTGTCACGTCGTGCTCGGTGACTACACGCCGCGCCAGAAGACGGTCGACTTTCTCGACTCGTATGTTCACGGCGGGATCACGTCCGTCGTTTCGGCCGGTGAGGGGGTGCACGCGCCCGGCCGCCCGCACGACGCGGCCGCATCGAAGGCGCTCGCGATCGCCGCCGCCAAGTGCTTCGCCGGCTTCCGGCCGAACGGCATGAAGGTGAACGCCGGCTCGGTTGTCCTGGAGCCGGGCCTCACCGAGGAGGATTTCGCCGAGATGGCCAAGCACGGCGTGCGCCACGCGAAGTACGGCTTCGGCGGCTATGCGCACCCGCGTGACGGCGAGCCCGATGTGCGGCGCGCCCAGAAGCATGGGCTGTGCGTCATGTCCCACAGCGGCGGCAACTCGATTCCCGGCTCGAGCCCGATCACGCACGACGTCCTGCTGCATCTGCGGCCTGACGTCTGCGGCCACGTCAACGGCGGCACGACGTCGCTCGACGAGGATGGTTTGCGCACGATCGTCCGCGAGACCGACATGGCGCTGCAGATCGTGCAGGCCGGAAACTTGAAATCCGCGCTGTTCATCGTGCGGCTCGCGCGCGAGGCCGGCGTGCTCGCGCGCGTGTGCGTGGCCAGCGACACGCCGACCGGGACGGGCGTGATGCCGATGGGCGTGCTCAAGAGCGTCTGCGAGCTCGCGTCGCTCGGCGAGCTCGCACCGGAGATCGCACTGGCGCTCGCGACCGGTAACAACGCGCGCGCGTTCCGGCTTTCCGGCGCGGCCACGCTGACCGTCGGGGAGGCGGCCGACCTCGTTGTCTGCGACGCGCCCGCGGCGTCGCTGGCGCCCGACGCGCTCAGCGCGATCGCGCGCGGCGACATCCCGGGCATCTCCGCCGTCGTCGTCGACGGCGAGGTGCGCGTCGGCCGGAGCCGCAACACACCGTTGGCGAAGCGCCTGGCGACGATCACCGGCGCCGCGGTGCGCGGCACCGGTCACTGACGCGCCCGGCGTCTTGACAGCCCGATGGCGGCCTGACTAGAGTTCGAGGCCGCTCATGAGCGATCGCTGGATCGGGAAGTCCGTCAAGCGCGTCGAAGATTTCCGCCTTTTGACCGGGCGCGGGACCTACATCGACGACCATCCGCCTGTCGGCAACATCCACCACGCGGCGATCGTGCGCTCGCGTCACGCGCACGCGCGCATCCGCGGCTGGGACGTGTCGAAGGCGCGCGGCGCCGAGGGCGTGGTGGCCGTCATCACCGGCGACGACGTGGCGCGGGAGACGAAGCCGTTCGCCGTCGGCGTCACGACGCCGGTTCACTACTACTGCGCGGCGACCGACAAAGTGCGCTTCGTCGGCGAGCCGGTCGCCGTCGTCGTCGCACGCGACCGCTACCTGGCCGAGGACGCGGCGGAGCTCGTGGAGGTCGATTACGAGCCGCTTCCCGCGGTGGTCGATCCCGAGAAAGCGCTCGAGCCCGACGCCCCGGTGCTGCACGAGAAGGTCGGCACGAATCTCGCCGGCCATCGCCGTCTGGTGTACGGCGATCCCGATCGTGCGTTCCGCGAGGCGGAGGTCGTTCTGCGCGAGCGCTTCCGGTTTCCCAAGTACGGCTCCACGCCGATCGAGACGTACGGGATCATCGCGCGCTGGGAGTTGGACGGTGTATGCACCGTATGGTCGAACTTCATGGGGCCGTTCATCATGCACCCGCTCACGGCGCGCGTGCTGGGGCTGCCCGAGAACCGCTTGCGGTTCATCGTGCCGCCGGACATCGGCGGCTCGTTCGGAATCAAGTCGAGCATCTATCCCTACATCGCGCTGATGGCGCTCGCCGCGAAGCACGCCGGCGTGCCCGTGAAGTGGATCGAGGACCGCCGCGAGCACCTCCTGGCCTCGTCGAGCGGCACGGACCGCGTCGCCTACCGCGAGGTTGCCGCCAAGAAGGACGGCACGGTGCTCGGCATGCGCTACAAGTGGCTCGACAACGTCGGCGGCTACATCCGCAGTCCCGAGCCCGGCTGTTCGTTCCGCCCGACCGGCAACTTCGTGGGTCCGTACAGCTTCCAGCACCTCGAGGTCGACGCGTCGGTGGTGATGACCAACAAGAGCCTGACGGGACCCAACCGCGGCTACGCGTGCGGCCACCTGTACTTCGAGACCGAAGGGATGATGGACCGGCTCGCGGACGCGCTCGGTCTCGATCCCGTCGAGATCCGGCGCCGCAACCTGATCGCGCCCGAGCAGCTCCCGTATCGCACGCCGACGGGCGGCTACTACGACAGCGGCGATTACCCGGCGGCGCTCGACAAGGCGGTGCAGGTCGCCGGCTACGACGCGCTCCGTCGCGAGCAGGCGAAAGCGCGCGCGGAGGGCCGGTGGTTCGGGATCGGCGTGGCGCTGGCGGTGGACCCTTCCGTTTCGAACATGGGGTACGTGGCGACCGCGCTCGACCCGCAATTCCGCGCCAAGCCCGAGTATCTGCCGAAGTCCGGCGCGGTGGACGCCGCCACCGTCAAGGTCGACCCGCTCGGGCGCGTCACGGCGATCCTGGGCACGACGCCGCAGGGGCAGGGACACCAGACGGTCGTCGCGCAGATCATTGCCGACGAGCTGGGACTCACGCCCGACGACGTCACGGTCGTCGACGAGATGGACACGTTCACGCGCGTGTGGTCGATCTCGTCGGGGACGTACTCGAGCCGCTTCGGCTCGGTCGGCACCAGCGCCGTCGCCCTCGCCGCGCGCAAGCTGCGCGCGAAGCTCTTGGACTACGCCGCGCACCTCATGGAGCGCCCGGTGAGCGAGCTCGAGTTCCGCGACGGCGCAGTGCGTCCGCGCAGCGGCAAGGGCCCGTCGTACTCGGTCAAGGATCTCGCCGGCCGCGCGCACTGGAACACCGAATCACTGCCCCAGGGCATGGAGCCCGGACTGCAGGCGACCGCGGTATTCGGCTTCGAGGTCAGCCGCGCGGTCGATGCCGAAGACCGCGTGAACTCGTCCAACACCTACGGCTTCATCGCGGAGATCATGGCCGTCGAGATCGACCGCCAGACGGCGGCCATCAAGATCGTGAAGTACGTCACCGTGCACGACGCCGGCACGATCATCAATCCGATGATCGCCGAGGGCCAGATCTACGGCGGCGCGCTGCACGGCCTCGGCGGCGCGCTCTACGAAGAGCTCAAGTATGACGACGACGGGCAGTTCCTCGCCGGCACGTTCATGGACTACCTCGTGCCGACGGCGGTCGAGGCGCCGGCCGAGATCGAGATCGCGCACGTCGTGTCGCCCTCGCCGCTCACGCCGCTGGGCTCGAAAGGCCTCGGCGAATCGTCCTCGATGACCGTGCCCGCCGTGATCGCCAACGCGGTCAGCGACGCGCTGCGCCCCGTCGGCGTGCGTATCACCGAGCTGCCGATGACGCCGAGCGGTCTGTGGCAGTTGATTCGTAACGCGCAGGCGAAATGAAACCTGCCAAATTCGAGTACCACGCGCCGAGCACCGTCGACGAGGCCATCGCGCTGTTGGTCCGCTACGACGGCGACGCGAAGCTGCTCGCGGGCGGCCAGAGCCTCGTGCCGCTGCTGAACTTTCGCCTGGCGCGTCCGGCCGCGCTGATCGATCTGAACCGCATCGGCTCGCTCGCCTACATTCGCGCGCACGACGGCCACGTGCAGTTGGGCGCCATGACGCGGCAGCGCGCGATCGAGTTCTCGCCGCTGGTCGGCGAGCGGCTGCCGCTGCTACGCGAGGCCACACGCTTTGTGGGGCACCTGCCGATCCGCTCGCGCGGCACCATCGGCGGCTCCATCGCCCACGCGGATCCGTCGGCGGAGTATCCCGCGGTGCTGACGGCGCTCGACGGCGAGGTGATCGCGCGAGGGCCGAAGGGCGAGCGGACGGTGGCGCCGGCGGCGTTGTTCGAGACCTATCTGACGACGACGCTGGGAGCCGACGAGATCCTGACCGAGGTTCGGCTGCCCGCCATGCCGGCCGGCGCGGGCTGGGCGTTCGAGGAGTTTGCGCGGCGCCACGGCGATTTCGCGATCGTCGGCGTCGCCGCGGCCGTGTGGCGGGCCGATGATCGCGTGACGGCGCGGCTGGCGACGGCCGGCGCGGGCGCGACGCCGCGGCGACTACGCGCGAGCGAAGAGATCGTCGAGCGCGACGGCCTCGGCGACGCCGCCATCGACGCCGCGGCGCGACGCGCCAGCGAGCTCGTCGAGCCCGATTCGGACATTCACGCCTCGGCCGACTATCGGCGGCACCTCACCGCTGTGTTCACCGAGCGCGCGCTCAAGCGCGCACGCGAGCGAATGCGTGGCTGACATCAAGCTGACCGTCAACGGCGCCGTACGCGAGGGCCGCTGTGAGCCGCGCAAGCTGCTCGTCGACTTCCTGCGCGAGGACCTCGGGCTCACCGGGACGCACGTGGGCTGCGAGCACGGGATCTGCGGCGCCTGCACCGTGCTCGTCAACGGGGAGGCGGCACGCTCGTGCTTGATGCTCGCCGTGCAGGCCGACGGCGCCACGCTCACGACGGTCGAAGGCTTGATGCGCGACGGCAAGCTGCATCCGCTGCAGGAGGCGTTTCGCGAGCACCACGGGCTGCAGTGCGGGTTCTGCACGCCGGGCATGCTGCTGACGGCGCTCGATCTGCTGCGCACGAATCCCGGACCGACCGAGGACGAAGTGCGCGAGGGAATCTCCGCCGTGCTCTGCCGCTGCACCGGCTATCACGGCATCGTGAAAGCCGTCCGCGCGGCGGCGGCCGCGCTCGCGCCTCGCAGCTAGCTCGACCTACGCGGGGCCGAAGCCGATGGCGGGACGATCCTTCACGACGATCGGACGAAACCGCACCAGCATGCCGATCGCGAGCGTGTCGAGCGGCACGTCGACCACGCGCCCGAGCAGCGACACGCCCTCGCGCAGCCGCACAGCGGCGATCGCGTAGGGCGCGTCGTCGGCGTGGCCGCGCGGGGCCACGCGAATGATCGTGTAGCTCGCGATCGTGCCCTCGCCGGACAGCGGCACAGTCTCCCAGCGGCGCGCGCCGCACTCGGGACACAGCGCTTTCGGCGGCACCGCGAGGGCGCCGCATGCGCCGCACCGGATGCCCGTGAGCGCGCCTTTGCGCGCCTGCTCGAAGAATTGGGTGAGGGTGACGGTCGACTCAGTCACGTCCGAAGAGGCTGACGAGGACGGTGGCGGTGTTGCCGCCGAGCGTGTGCGTCAGCCCGCGCCGCGCGCCCTCGACCTGGCGCGGCCCGGCCTCGGCGCGCAGCTGCGTCACCACCTCGCAGATTTGCGCGGCCCCGGTCGCGCCGATCGGGTGCCCCTTGGCCTTGAGGCCGCCGGAGGGGTTCACCGGGATCTTGCCGCCGAGACTCGTCCAGCCCTTCTCCGCGGCGATGCCGCCGGTGCCGGGCTCGAAGAGGCCGAGACCTTCGGTGGCGACGATCTCGGCAATCGTGAAGCAGTCGTGCAGCTCGACGACGTCGACGTCTCGCGGTCCGATGCCGGCCTGCCGATATGCGGCGGCCGCCGCGCGCTCGGTGGCGGGCACGCGGGAGAGATCGCGCTTGTCGCTGATCAGCATCCAGTCCGACGCCGCCGCGGAGGCGAGCACCCAGATCGGCCGGCGCGTCGTACGGGCGACGTCCTCGGAGACGAGGACGAGCGCGGCGCCCCCGTCGGTGAACGGGCAGCAGTCGTAGAGCTTCAGGGGATCGGCGACCTTCGGCGAGCTCAGCACGGTGTCGAGCGTGATCTCCTTGCGGAACTGCGCTTTGGGGTTGAGCACGCCGTGCTTGTGATTCTTCACGGCCACCGCAGCCATCTGCTCCTCGGTCGTGCCGTGTTTGTGCATGTGCGCGCGCGCGACCAGTGCGAACACGCCGGGGAACGTCAGGCCCAGCGTCTGCTCCCACGAGGCGTCCGACGCGTACGCGAAGTACTCGGTGGAGTCCGCGGTCGGCACGTTCAGCACCCGCTCCGCGCCGCCGACCAGGACCACGTCGGAGGCACCGGAGGCGACCTCCATGACGGCGTGGCGAAACGCGGCATGCGACGACGCGCAGGCCGTCTCGAAGCGCGTGGTGGGGACCGTCGGGATGCCGAGGACCGAGGCGGCCTGCGGCCCGGTGTGGAGCTGCTTTTCCGTCTCGCCGCCGACCACGTTGCCGTAATAGAGGGCCTGGACGCGGCCGGCCGGCAGGTCGGCGTCGGCGAGGGCGTCCGCGGCGGCCTCGGCGAACAGCTCGGCTGACGTACGGTCATGACGGCCGAACTTCGTGACGCCGACTCCGACCACCGCGACACGACGCATGGTGTCATTCTAACAAACTAGAATACGAATCGATGGCCTTGGTGCTTCTCGGCTGCGGCTGGATCGCCCGCCGCCACGCGGCGGCCGCGCGTCGGGTGCGGCTGCCGACGATCTTCGCGAGCCGCGACATCGGCCGCGCGCGGGCGTACGCGCGCGAGTTCGGCGGCGTCGCGGCGTACGGAGACTATGCGGCGGCCCTGAAGGATTCCCGCGCGCGGGCCGCCATCGTGTGCACGCCGCACGATCGGCACGTCGACGATGTGCTGGCGGCCCTCGAGGCCGGCCGCCACGTCCTGGTCGAAAAGCCGCTCGCGCGCACGCTCGAGGAGGCCGACCGCATGATCGACGCGGCGGCGCGCGCCGGCCGGGTGCTCATGACCGCGGAGAATTTTCGTTTCATGCCCGCGTTTCGCTGGGTCCGGAGCGCCCTCGACGGGGGCATGCTCGGCGACCTGCGCGAGCTGCATCTGGTCGCCCGCGGCTGGCGGCGGCACGCCGGCTGGCGGCTCACGGCCGGGGCGGGCGGCGGCGCGCTGATCGACGGCGGGATTCACTACGTCCACGCGCTGCGCTGGTGGGGCGGCGAGGTCCGGCGTGTCTTCGCGCTGCGGCCGCGTCAGACGCTCGACGAGATGGCCGCGGAGGATGCGGTCGATCTGCTCGCCGAGTGCGAGGGCGGCGTCGTCGGCGTCCTGGCCAACTCGCTTGCCGCCCCCGGCTTGTCGCGGTTTCAATGGTCCTCGGTGACCGGGACGCGCGCGACGTGCTTCGTCGACAATCGCGGCCGGCTGGTGCTGGTGCGCGGCCGCGACGGTCTGCGCGTGCGCCTGTTTCGCCGGGACACCCGCGGCCACGAGGCGATGCTGCGCGCGTTCGACGCGGCTATGACGAGCGGCCGCGCGAGCGAGATGGACGGCCGTGAGGGCCGGCGCGACCTCGCCGTGGTCCTCGCCGCCTACCGATCGATCGCCGAAGGGTGCGCGGTGGCCCCAGCATGCTGACCGAGGTGACCGTCATCGTCCTCGTCGCGCTGGGCGCCATCGGACTGGTCGTTCTCGGCGTCGTCGAGTTGCTATGGCCGTCGCGACCGCGGCGTTCCGGCCCACCCGATGCGGAGCCTGCGGCGCGCCGCTGGCGCTCGCGTCATCCGCGCCACGCCGCCAATGGCCCGGCGCGGTATCTGAAGCGGCCGACGACGGGCGAGGAGGTCGGCGAGCCACGACCATGAGCGACACCCCGCTGGCGCTGGGAGAGATGCTCGATGCTGCGGCCGCGCGTGCCCCCGACACGCCGGCAGTGATCTTCAAGGACACGCGTCTGAGCTACGCCGAGCTCGCCGCGCGCGCCGACGCCTTCGCGCGCGGGCTTCTGTCTCTGGGGCTGGGACCCGGCGATCACGTCGTGCTCTGGATGCCGAACTGCATCGAGTGGAACGTCGTGAACTTCGCGATCGCGAAGATCGGTGCGGTAACGGTGACGTGCAACAGCCGCTACAAGGCCGTTGAGCTCGAGTACCTCCTGCGCCACTCCGACGCGAAGGCGCTCGTCATGATGGACCGCTTCCAGGCTGCCGGGATCGACTACCGCGAGATCCTGCGCGCGGTCGTGCCGGACGTGCTGTGGCAGCAGGATCGTCGTATCGTGAGCGGCAAGTTCCCGGAACTGCGCCACGTCATCGTGTTCGGCGCCGAGCACGATCCCGGCTGCATCGGCGGCGACGCCGTCGTGCGGCGTGGTGCACGAGTCCCCGCGGGGGAGCTCGCGAAGATCCGCGTCGCGCCCGACGCGCCGGCGGCGATGCTGTACACCTCGGGAACGACGGGGGCGCCGAAAGGCTGTCTGCTCTCCCACGGCAACTTCTGGTACAAGGCGCGCGAATATCTCAAGCTGCACGCGTGGACGGCCGACGATCGCTGCCTCGTGCCGGTGCCGTACTTCCACATCTTCGGCGCGCTCGGCTGCGTGACCGCCAACGCGCTCGCCGCCTCCACGCAAGTGCTCATGGAGACCTTCGACCCCGAGGAGGCGATGCGCCTGATCGCGCGCGAGCGCGTCACGATCTTCTCGGGCGTGCCGACGATGTTCATCACCGTGCTCGGCCACCCGCGGTTCGGCGAGTACGACCTGCGCTCGCTGCGCACCGGAACGATCGGCGCCGCGCCGGTGCCCGCGGAGATGATGCGCAAGATCCTGGATCGCGACGGTGGCCTCGGCATGGACGCGACGGTCGTGTACGGCCTCACCGAGGCGACCGGCGGCACGCACTTCACGCGCCTGGGCGATCCGCTCGACAAGCGCGTGTCGACGGTCGGACGCGCCTCGGCCGAGCTCGTCGACCGCATCGTCGACCCCGTGACCGGGCGCGAGTGCGCCGCGGGTGAAGAGGGTGAGGTCTGCGTCAAGGGACCGAGCCTGATGCTCGGCTACTACAAGCAGCCCGAGGCGACGGCCGAGAAGGTGCGCGACGGCTGGCTCCACACGGGCGACATGGGCGTCAAGGACGCCGAAGGGTATCTGCGGATCACCGGGCGTCTCAGCGACATGATCATCGTCGGCGGGTTCAACACGTATCCGGCCGAGATCGAGAACTTCTTTCTGCGGCACCCGGACATTCTCGACGTGTCGATCGTCGGAGTGCCCGATCCGGTGCTGGGCGAGGTGGTCATGGCGTTCGTCATTCCGAAGGCCGGCGCCACGCTCACGCCGCAGGCGATCCGCGACTTCGCGAAGGATCGGATCGCGAACTTCAAGATTCCGAAGTACGTCGAGATCGTCAGCGAGTTTCCGCTGACCGGCTCCGGCAAGGTCCAGAAGTTCAAGCAGCAGGCGTGGGCCGTGGAGAAGTACCGCCTCACCGGGCCGGCGTAGGCTCGGTCGCGAACGGCGGACGGCGTAAGGACGCGAGGCAGCCGGTGTCGAGCTCGCGTGCGGAAGCCTGGTCGAAGAACTCCGCCACGACACCACGCAGGCAGTCGCCGAAGTACCAGTGCGCCATGTTACGCACGAGCAGCTGCCGACCATTCCGCAATGAGCGCGCGGCGAGCGTCGCCCAAGATGCCGGCGTGGCCGGATCGAGCTCGCCGGAGACCATGAGCACAGGAACGTCGGAGGTCACGGGGGCATAGAACTCGCGCGGAATCGCGCCCCGCGGCCATTCTTCGCAGGCGCGGACGTGGACGCGGGTGCGGGTCTCGCCGACGAACGTCCCGCGCGATTCGCGGACGATGTCGTCCTCACTGATGAGCGGGATACTCTCCGAGCAGGTGACCGTCAGGTACATTCCCATGGCGAAGCTGGAGGAAATGCCAGTCAGTGTCGGCCCGGTCGCCCGCGCGAACGAGGCCCAGTCGTCCTGCGCGGCGCGATGGATCACGAGAGGAATGCGGCTGGCCGAGCGCAGGTCGTAGAGCATCAGCCGCAGTCGTTCAGCGAACACCGCGCGCGGCATGCTGACGCGCTCGGCCGCGCGGCCGCCGGCCACGGGATGCTCGAACGTGACCGGGCCCGCGTCGAACCGGCCGAACACGGCGGCGAGATCCCGGCGGAGGTCGGGAAACGCGCGCTGACACGCGTCGTCGGCCGCGCAGTCCGCGACGACGTGATCGAGCGCCGCCTGTGCCCCCGCGGCGAAGGCCAACGGCAGCTTCTGGGCCGGCGTGCCGACACCGAGAAGCGCCAGCGAGCGGACCCGCGTCGGGTACTGACGCAGATACTGCAGCGCGGCGAGCGCGCCATACGACACGCCGTAGAGGTTGATCGACGCATAGCCGAGACCGCGACGCACCTCGTCGAGGTCGTCCATCGCGATCGGCGTCGTGTAGAGCCGGAGATCGGCGATCGGCTCCAGCGCTTGGCGGCACGCGCGAACCTTGTCGGGAGGCAGCAAATCTCCGAAGTCGCGCTGGGCGCTCGCATCGCGGTCGACGAGCCGGCAGACGAGCCGGTGCGACGCGCCAGTGCCACGCTGATCCACGAACACGATGTCCCGTGTCCTGCGCATCCGCGCGAAGTAGTCGACGACGCCCGCGGTCACCTCGCTGGCTGCGCCCCCGCCCGGACCGCCGGCGAAGATGAAGATCGGATCCGGGGCGGGTGTCGCGCCCAAGGCCGGTAGCACGAGGATCTTCAGCGGGATCATCCGGCCCGCTCGCGCGGCGCGATCCTCGAAGACGTGATGCGTCGCGCAGCGCGGCTCAGCGGGGGAGTTCGGGACCGAGCAGGGCGCCAGCTGAATCGTCGGCACGCTCAGCCTGTCCGAGTCCAACGCGGGCGTTGCACAGGACGAGGTCGCGGCGAACAGGACCACGTGCAACACCAGGCGCAGCTTCACCGGCGCCCCTCAGTCGGTTATCAGAAGCCGCAACGAGCGGCCGCGCGGGTCCCGCTCAGGGCTCGACGGAGCGGCGGCGGATCTCGTCGAGCAGCGGCGCGGGCACTCGCAGGAACGCCTCGACCACCTCGGGATCGAAGTGCGTGCCGGCGCAGCGCTTGATCTCGGTCTTGGCGGCGTCGAACGTGATGGCCTTGGAGTACGGCCGGTCGAACGTCATCGCGTCGAAGGCGTCGACCACGGCGAAGATCCGCGCGCCGAGCGGGATCTCTTCGCCCCGCAGGCCGCCCGGATAGCCACTGCCGTCCCACTTTTCGTGGTGCGCGAAGACAATGGGCACCGCGCCGCGCAAGAACGGGATGCGCTCAATGAGGCGCTTGCCGATCTCCGGGTGCGTGCGCATGACCTTCCACTCTTCGGGCGTGAGCGGTCCAGGCTTCAGCAAGATCGCGTCGGGGATGCCGATCTTGCCGATGTCGTGCAGCAGGACGCCGTGGGCGAGGTCGCGCAGCAGGTCATGCGGCACGCCGTACTCCTTGGCCGTCGCCAGCGCGTAGCCGTGCACGCGGCGGGAGTGCGACTCGGTCCCGATGTCGCGCGTGTCCAGTGCGGAGCCGAGCGCTTCGAGCGTGGTGCCGTAGGTGGCCTCGAGCTCCTGGTAGGCGGCCGAGAGATGCTTCGTCGCCTCCTCGACCCGCCGCTCGAGCATCTCCTGGTAGGCGCGGCGCTCGATGAGCAGCTGGCGGCGCTCGAGGGCCCGCTCGGCGGCGATGAGCAGCTCCTCGACGTTGACCGGTTTCATGATGAAGTCGTATGCGCCGAGCTTGAGGCTCTCGATGGCGGTCTTCACGTCGGCGGCGCCCGTGAGGACGATCACGGCCGCGTCGCCATCCGTGGCGCGGATCTCCTGAAGCAGCTCCATCCCGGACATCACGGGCATCTTGAGGTCCGTGACCACAAGTTCCGGTCGCTGCTGCTTGAATGCAATGACGCCGGCGCGGCCATCCTCGGCGAGCCGACAGCCATAGCCGGCAGACAGGAAGATCTGATGGAGGACTTCTCGGACCTGCCTATCGTCGTCGACGATCAGGATGTCCCGCGAGCCGTTCCCGTTGTGCGCGCTCACGACACCCTCGCGGCGGAGCCCGATGCCGCGGCCACTTGATTCTTGCCCGCGCGCTTCGCGGCGTAGAGCGCCTCGTCGGCGGCGCGGAAGAGGTCCTCCGCCGTCGTCGCCTCGTCGTCCGGCAGGCTGGCCACGCCGAAGCTGGCCGTGATGACCTTGCCGTGCGAGAAGGGGTATTTCGCTACGACTTCACGGATGCGGTCGGCATAGAGTCTCGCGCCGGCCTTCGATGTCTCGACCAGGAGCACGGCGAATTCGTCGCCTCCGTAGCGCGAGACAACGTTGATGCCGCGGGAGTGCTTCATGAGAATCTGCGCCACGTCGCGCAGCGTGTCGTCGCCGACGGCGTGCCCGAGGTCGTCGTTGACGGCCTTGAAGCCGTCGAGGTCGAGAAGGACGACCGACACGGGGTGGTTGAAGCGGCGGTATCGCGACAGCTCCTCCTCCAGCCGCAGCGAGAAGAAGCGGCGATTGTAGAGACCGGTGACCTCGTCCTTGAACGAGGTCTCCTTGAGCCGGGCGTTGGTCGACTCGAGCTCTTTGTAGGCGGCGTCGAGCCGAGTGGCAAAACTGTTTATTTCACCGGCTTGTTGCTCGATGGTCTCGAGCATTCGGTTGAAGGAGCTCATGAGCGTGCCGACTTCGTCCTTGCGGCGGCCCAGCCCGGCGATCGCCCGCTCGCTGGCGAGCATCTCGGCGATGCGCGCGACGGTGCGCCCGACATCCCAGATGATGTAGGCGCCGGCGATCATCCCGATCACGGTCGAAAGGAGCACGAGATGCATGCCCCCGAAAGCCATGGACTCACCGGCGGGCAGCAACGGAACCACGAAGGTGCGCACGACCCAGGTGAGCACGAGGAGGGGAACTACCGAGGACAGCGTCAGGGCCACGACGAGCTTTTTCCGCAGGCGTTGGCCTGCGGCGACGAGGTCGTGGGAGCCGTCAGACGGCATGGCGATTCATTATTCTTGTTGCCCGCGTTTGCTGTCAATGTGAGAATTTTCAGCGACTTATATGCGCATTGCAGCCGACCGAAAGCTCGACTGTCTCGGACTGTTCTGCCCCATGCCGGTGCTCAAAACCCGTGACGCAATGAAGCAAATGGCAGTCGGCCAGGTCCTCGAGATGACCTCCGACGACCCGGCCTCGGAAGCCGATATGACCAGCTGGGTGGCCCGCACGGGCCACGAGCTCCTGGAGGTCGACAAGGATGGCGGGGTCTACCGCTTCCTCCTCCGCAAGACTCGCTAGGTCGGGCGCTACCAGGGTCTACCTCGACTACGCGGCCTTCTCGCCAGTCGACCCCCGCGTCGTCGCCCTGATGCGGCCGTTCCTGGAGGGTGGGGTCGGCAATCCCTCGGCGCCGCACTCGTTGGGACTCGAGGCGCGCGCCTCGCTGGACGGCGCGCGGGCCAAGGTCGCACGCCTCATCGGTGCCACCCCGGCCGGAGTGGTCTTCACCGCCAGCGCGACGGAGGCCAACAACCTCGCGATCCGCGGGCTGGCCGAGCGGGCGAGCGGCCGGCACGTCGTCACGTCGGCCATCGAGCACATCTCCGTGCTCAACGCCTGCCGGTATCTCGCCAAGCGCGGGTGGGACATCGCCTACGTGCCCGTGGACGGCGAGGGGCGGCTCGATCCCGACGCCATCGCGCGCGCGATGCGCGACGACACCGCGCTGGTGTCGATCATGGCTGCCAACGGAGAGATCGGCACCGTAGAGCCGCTGCGCGAGATCGGCCGTGCGGCGCGCGCGCGCGGCGTCGCATTTCACGTCGACGCGGTCGGTGCCGCGGGGCGCGTGCCCCTGTCCGTGGACGAGCTCGGCATCGATCTGGTCACGCTGTCGTCGAACGACCTGTACGGGCCGCCAGGCGCGGGAGCGCTGTGGATCCGCGCCGAGGTGAAGCTTGGTCCCGTGGTGGTCGGGGGCGGCCAGGAGAGCGGCTACCGCGCGGGCACCGAGAACCTGCCGGCGATCGTCGGCATGGGGGTCGCGGCCGATCTCGCGCGGGCCGAAGGCGGCGCGGAGAACACGCGGCTATCCGCGCTGCGCGATCGTCTCTTCGAGGGCGTGCTGGAGCGGGTGCCGCGCGCGCGGATCACCGGCGCGCGCGGGCCCGCGCGACTGCCGCACCACGCCAGCATCGTCATGGGGGGCGTTAAGGCCGACGGCGTGCTACTGGAGCTCGACCTGCGCGGTGTGGCCGCGTCGTCCGGTTCGGCCTGCAACATGGCGAGCGGCGAGCCCTCGCACGTGCTGCGCGCCATCGGCTGCGCGCGCGACGAGCTCGAGGGCTCGCTGTGCTTCACGCTCGGTCGCTGGACGACCCCCGCCGAGGTCGAGGCGGTCGTCGAGGCGCTGCCGGGCGTGGTCGAGCGCCTGCGCCGTCTCGCCCCCTGACGTGCGCCTCTTTCTGTTCGACGTCGATGGCACGCTCGTCACCGCGCGCGGCGCCGGCCGCGCGGCGTTTGGTCGCGCGCTGAACGCCACGTACGGCACGGCGGGCGCGATCGACGGGTACGACTTCCGCGGCAAGACCGACCCGCGCATCGTGTCGGATCTCCTGCGCGGCGCCGGGCTGGACGACGCGGTGATCACGCGCGGCCTCGACGCGTTCTGGGGCGCCTACGCGGAGGAGCTCCGGCAGGTCATCGGCGATGGCTCGCGCGTGCAGGTCATGCCGGGCATCGCGGAGATCGTGCGGGCGCTGGCCGCGCGCGACGACGCGCTGGTCGGGCTGCTGACCGGCAACGTCGAATTCGGCGCACGGATCAAGCTCGCGCCGACCGGGCTCTGGCCGCTCTTTCGCGTCGGCGCCTTCGGCTCGGACGACATGGATCGGCGGCGGCTGCCCGGCATCGCGTGCGCCCGCGCGCGCTCGGTGGCCGGGCGGGACTTTCCCTTCGAGCGCGTGACGATCATCGGCGACACACCGCTGGACGTCGACTGCGCCCGGGCGTGTGGCGCTGTCGCCGTGGCCGTGGCCACGGGGCAGCACCCGCACGCCGAGCTGGCCGCGTGCGAGCCCGACCACATCTTTACCGATTTCGCCGACGTTCCCCGCGCGCTGGCCGCCCTGACCGGCGCGCCGCGGTGAGCCTGCGGGTGCTGGTGCTCTGGGTGCACGTCGTCGGTGCTGTCGTCTGGATCGGGGGGCTCGTCTACCAGACGCACGTGCTGCTGCCCGCGGCGCGCCGCGGCGAGCTTCGGTCGTTTGCCGACGCCGCACGGCGCGCACGACCGGCGACATGGACGGCCGTCTCGCTCGTCGTGCTCTCCGGGTTCTACAACGTCACGCAGCTCGGCTCGCTCGAGCGCGTCATGACCTCCGGCGCCGGCTTGCTGCTCGCCGCCAAGCTCGGTCTCGTGATCGTCGTGGTGGCGCTCGCCGCGCAGCGCGACTTCGCGCAGGTGCCGATTCTCGACGCGGCGGTGCGCGGCGGCGGCGACGCGACGGCGGCGCTGCGCGCCGTCGCGCGTCTCGACCGCGTCGTGCTGGTCCTGGCGCTCGTCGTCGTCTATCTCGGGCTTGCGGTCTCGCGCGCGTGAGGGGCGACTAGAGCAGCGGTCGCACCCCGAGCGCGCGCGCGAGCACGCCGACGCGCTCGATCAGTCCCGGCGACAGCGGGATGCCCTCGCGCCGGCGCCGCGCCTCGCACTCGGCCTCCGGCTCACCGGCGACATAGACACGCGCCTGTCCCTCTGCCGACGGCGTGGCCTTGAGCGAGTCGAAGAAGTCGTCCATGTCGCGCTTGAAGTCGGCGAGCGGACGGAAGCGTGCGGGGTCGATGACGATGAAGCAGTGCCCGGTGTCTTGCAGCTTGCGCTCGGCGCGATCGGTGCGCTGGAAGAGGTCGCCGTACACCGCGCCTGGAAGAATGCCGGAGAGAATGTCGACCATCACCGCCAGGCCGTAGCCCTTGTGGCTGCCGAGCTCGCGGGTGCCGCCGAGCGGCGTCTGCAGTCGATGCTTCATCGCGACGTCGGGATCGGTCGTCGGCTCGCCGCTGTCGTCCAGCGCCCAGCCCGACGGAATCGGCTTGCCCCAGCGGCTGGCGATGCGCAGCTTACCGAACGCGACGGTGGTCGTCGCCATGTCGAGGACGAACGGCGCGTGGCGACCGGCGGGCGCCGCGAAGGAGATCGGGTTGGTCGACAGCTTCGGCGCCCGCCCGAACGTGGGCACCATCGCGATGAACGCCGAGTTGGTCGTGGCCACACCGATCATGTCGTGATCGAGCGCCATCATCGAGTAGTTGGCGGCGGCGCCGAAGTGGCCGGAGTTGCGCACGGTGACGATGCCGATGCCGTACGTCTTCGCCTTCGCGATCGCGAGCTTCATGGCCAGCGACGACACCCAGTGTCCGAGACCTTTGGCGCCGTCGTAGAGCCCGGTCGCCATGCTGTCCTTCTCGAGCACGGCGTCGGCGTCCATCACCACGAAGCCGTCCTGCCAGAGCTCGTGGTAGCGCGGCAGCATGTCGATGCCGTGCGAGTCGACGCCGCGCAGGTCCGTGCGCACCATGAGCTCCGCGGTGACGGTCGCGCGCTCGCGCGGCATCTTCATCGCGCACAGCGCGTCGACGATGAACGCGGTCAGGCGGGTGTGATCGACGACGACGGACGTCTCGGCCATGGGCGGTGATCTCCTTCAGGCGGGCAGGCCGGTGATCTTGATCCCGGAGTTCTTGAGCTTGTAACGGCGATTGACGGTCGCGAGCACCGCGGTGATCGCCTCCAGCGGGCCGGCGTTCGTCAGCGGGCCGACGTCGATCACGCGCAGGCCCATCGAGCGACCGAGCTCGGTGACGGTGGCCTTGGCCTCGACGTCGGCGCCGCACATGAGCAGATCGCATTCGATGTCGTGCTCCGCCTCGGCCAGCTCGTGGGCCGCGATGTGGTGAAAGGCCGCCACCACCTTGGCCTCGGGCAGCAGCGACTGCACCTCCTCCGCCGACGACCCGATCGCGGGCGGCGTGAAGAGCCGTGGACCGCCGAACGTCAGCGGCACCACCGTGCTGACGACGATCTTGCCACGGCACGCCTCGCGCGCGGGCGGCAGCGTCGCGGCCAGGCCGATGGCCGGCAGCGCGACGACGACGACGTCACCGAGCGCCGCGGCCTCGACGTTGTCCTTGCCGACGATGGTGAGCTTCTTGGTCCGCTCGCGCATCTCGACGGCTTTGTCGTGCGCGCGATTCGCGTCGCGCGAGCCGATGATGATCGCATGGCCCGCCAGCGCCCAGCGCGTCGCGAGGCCGGAGCCTTCTTTACCGGTGCCGCCGAGAATCGCGATGTTCATTTGTAGCGAGGTCCGCCAGCCCGGCTAAGACCGAAGGTGGCCTGTTCTAGACGCACAGTGGCTCCGCTCAACGGGTGGCCTGTTCTAGGTGCGGAGTGGCTCCGCTCAACGGCGTCGTCCGAATGCGCGTGCACTGACGTGTCGTTTCCTCTCATCTGAACAAATCGCGGGCGGGGTCGCGCAGCAGGCTCTTGCTGCCGCTGCCTTCGTCCGGGGGCAGCGCGAGGCCGCGGATGATCGCCGCGGGGACGCGGTCGAGCTTGCCCATCACCGGCTCGGCGGCGGACGCCAGCTCGTCGGCGACCGCCAGGATCGTCGCCTGAAGCGGGCGTCCGGCCGGGTCGCGCTCGCCGAGATAGCTCTTGAGCGGCGCAAAGCCCGCCACGCCGATGGCGATGTTGGTGAGGCCTTCGCGCCACGGCCGTCCGAACGTGTCCGCGATGATCACGGCGACGTCGCCGCCCGCCGCCGCCGAGAACCGCTCACGCAGAGCCCGCGCGGAGCCGTCGGGATCCTCGGGCAGCAGCGCGACGGTGTCGTTGTCGACGTTCGACTGGTCGACGCCGGCGTTGGCGCACACCCAGCCGTGGTGCGTCTCGGTGACGAGCACCCCGCGATCCATGCGCACCACGCGGCGCGACTCTCGGAGGATGACCTCGACGAGGCGCGCGTCGCGCCCAAGGCCGGCCGCCATGGCCACGGCGACCGTGGACGGCGTCACGTCGGCGAGGCGCAGCAGACGGCCTTCGGCCTTGCTGACGATCTTCTGGCTGATGACGGCGAGATCGCCGGGCGCCAACGGCGTCGATTGCCGCTTGGCGGCGGCGAGCACGATCCCGGCGACGTCGTCGCCCGGCCGTACCTCGCCGATGCCCCCGACGCCGATGACCTCGTAGCGCACGGTCAGGAGGCCCGCGACACGCCGGCCGGCTGCGGCCGCGCGCTCGTGCGCCACGAGGCGACGAGGCGCGCGCTGAGCGTCGAGCCCGACGCGGCGAGCAGGGCGGCGAGATCGTCGGGCGCGTCGACGTCGAGCGCCAGCCCGGGCAGCGTCAACACGCGCGGCGCGAGCCCACGCGCGCGCGCCGCGGCGAGGTGATTGTCGAACGAGGGCTCGCCGAACGTGAGCGGCATCGCGTCGGGCGGCGACAGCGCGGCGCCATTGGTGCCGAGGCCCGACCGCGACGGCGCGAACACCGGCGCGCCGGCGGCAGCGGCTTCGGCGAGCCGGCGGATTTCGTCGACGGTCACGCACGGCACGTCACCCGGAATGGTGAGGAACACGCGGGCGCCCAGGCGCGTGGCCTCGGCCTGCGCGCGCGCCACCGCGGCCGTGTGACCGCGATTGGCGTCTTCGCTCAGCGGCTCGGCCCCGTGCGCGCGCGCCAGCGTCGCGACGGCGGGCTCATGGGTGACCACCCAGACGTGGTCGAGTCGCGCGGCCATGAGGGCCCCGAGCACGTCTTCGAGCATGGCGGCCGCCAGCGCCGCGCGCTCGGCGCCCGTCAGGGTCGGCACCAGACGCTGCTTGGCGTTGACCAGGTCCTTGATCGGGACGGCGGCCACGAGCATGCGGTGCAGTCTACCTCGTCGCCAGCACCGCGCGCGCGAGGGCTCCTTCGCGCGCCGGGTTCGGCATCATCACGTCGGTCGTCACCGCCGTGACGCCCAGACCCGCCAGCTCCGCCGCGCAGCGCGCATCTTCGGGCGCGATCAGCAGCGTGCGGAGCCACGGCGCGTAGGCGCGGGCGACGCCCACCGGCGAGACCGGCAGACCGCGCGCGCGCAGCAGCGCGCCGGCGGGCCCGCTGACGGCTGCCCCGCCGACGATCGGGCTCACACCGACGACCGGCGCGCGGGCCGAGGCCAGCGCATCCACAATGCCGGGCACCGCGAGGATCGGACCCACGGACGTGACGGGGTTCGACGGACACACGACGACGAGGTCGGCGGCACGAATCGCCTCGAGCACGCCGGGGGCCGGCCGCGCACATTCGGCGCCGTCGTACTCCACGCTCACGACCTCGGCCTGGCATTTGTCGCGGACGAAATATTCCTGAAAGCCGAGTCGACCGTCGGGCGTCCGGATGGTCGTCCGCACCGCGTCGTCACTCATCGGCAAGATGCGCGGCGCAACCGCGAGCGCGCGACAGAGCTCGGCGGTGACCATCGAGAGCGAGGCACCACCGCGCAGCGCGCGCGTGCGCACGAGGTGCGTGGCGAGATCGCGATCGCCCAGCGAAAACCACGTCGGCGCGCCGAGCGTCGCCATCGCGGCCAGGCATCGAAATGTCTCGTCGGCGCGTCCCCAGCCGCGGCCCACGTCGAGCACGCCGGCGAGCGCGTACATCACCGAGTCGAGGTCGGGGGAGATGTGCAGCCCCCAGATCTCCGCGTCGTCGCCGGTGTTGACGACGACGGTCAGCGCCGAGGGATCGAGTGAGGCCGCGAGACCGCGCAGCAGCTTGGCGGCGCCGGTGCCGCCGGCGAGCGCCGTGACCCGCACAAGCGCCTCAGTTCTCTGCCGCTTCGCGCAGCGTCCACAACGCGCTGCCGCCGCGCCACGCGTAGAGCCCGACGCCGGCGCGGCCGGCGAGCTGAGCGGGCAGCGTCACCTCGGGCACGGGGATGAAGCCGAAGCGGACCCACACCCGATCGAGGCCCTGCGGCCGCGCGAACACCGTGGTCGCGCCGAGCGCGACCGCGTGATCGAGGCCCGCCGCCACGAGCTGCGCGGCGACCTCCAGTGGATCGGTCAGACCCTCGTCGGTGCTCACGACGGGGCCGGACAACAGGAGGTCTCGCCCGTGCTGCTCGCCGGCGACCGCCGCCACGAGGCGCTCGGCCCGCGCGCCCGCCGCGTACGCGCCCCACGCCAGCACGGGCGCCGCGGGCCAGGGTACGGCGGCGAAATCGAAGAGCGGACGGGCCGCCGCGGAGTCGGGCAGGGGCCGATAGCCGATGCCCTGCCAGACCCGCGGGAGCGTCGCGGCGGCGAGAGACGGCGCCGACGAGCGCGCGGTCTCTGAAGAGGAAGCGTGAAGGTCCGGTGCTGGGCGGCGGGACCTACTTCTTCCCAAGCACGGCGTCCTTGACGCTCTTCGCGAGGCGGAACTTGCACACGCGCTTCGCGGGAATCTTGATGGGCTCGCCCGTCTGCGGATTGCGTCCCATCCGTGCCTTGCGGTTCGCCAGCACCAGTTTCCCGAAGCCTGGAAGCACGAATCCGTTCTTCGCTTCCTTGGTCGCGAGCGCGAGAGTCTCGTCGAATACCTCGGCGATCTGTCGCTTCGAGAGATTTGTCTTGCCAGCGAGGTGCGCCATGACAGCGGACTTGCTCATCATCTTCGCCACAGGAGGTCCTCCTCGATCGATTGGAATGTGGAGTGCATTAATACCACAGCGTCATGTGCTACGGCTACCGGTCGCGGAAGCGGAACTCGCCCGAGGCGATCAAGCGTCGGTACGAGCCGAAGCGTGCCTCGGCGTCGTCGACGCCGTCGAGCGGCGAGTCCACCGTTTCACCGTCCGCGTATCGCTTGACGACGCGATAGAGCGTGTCGCGCTGGGCGGGAGCGCGCCCGGCATCGCGGATGAGGCGAACGATCTCTGCAGGGCCTACCAGCTGTCCATAACTCGCACCCGCGGACGTCGAGATCGATTCGTTGATCAGCGTGCCGCCGAGATCGTTGGCGCCCGCGTCGAGCAGCAGCTGCGCGAGCTTCGGTCCTTCCTTCACCCACGAGGCCTGCACGTTGGGAATCACCGCGCCGAGCATGAGCCGCGCGAGCGCGTGCATGCGGACAACCTCGGCGCCGGTGGCGCCCGGACGCACACCGGGCACGAGCTGCTTGGAGTACATCGGCGCCTCGGAATGGATGAGCGACAGCGGCACGAACTCCGTGAAGCCGCCGGTGTCTTTCTGGATGGCGCGGAGCAGTGCCAGGTGCCGCACCCAGTGCTCCGGCGTCTCGACGTGGCCGTACATGATGGTGGACGTGGTGCGGATGCCGAGGGCGTGGGCGGTCGTGATCACTTCGACCCACTGGTCGACGGTGATCCGTCCGCGTGCGATGCGATCGCGAATCTCTTGATCGAGGATCTCCGCAGAGGTGCCGGGCAGCGTGCCGAGGCCCGCCGCCCTGAGCTCGGCGAGGTACTCCTTGATGGGGAGGCCCGAGCGCACCGAGCCGTACAGGACCTCCTCCGGCGAGAACGCGTGGATGTGCAGCGCGGGCAGCGCGGCGTGGATCGCGCGCGTGAGGTCGATGTAGTAGCGGCCGTCGAGCTTCGGCGGCAGCCCGGCCTGGATGCACACCTCGCTGGCGCCGAGGTCGGCCGCTTCGCGCGCGCGGCGCACGATCTCCTCGATCGGCAGGAAGTAACCCTCTTCTTCGCGGTGATCGCGGCTGAAGGCGCAGAAGCCGCAGTGCTTGATGCAGACGTTGGTGAAGTTGACGTTGCGGTTCACCACGAACGTCACGGTGTCGCCGATCTGGCGGCGCCGCAGCTCGTCGGCGGTGACCGTCAGCGCGAGCAGCTCGCGACCGCTCGCGTACGCGAGGACGTCGGCGTCGGCCACCGAAACTTCGCGCCCGGAGAGCGCGCCGTCCAGGATGCGCCGGACGTCCCGCGACGCCCGATCGAGTGCCGCGCCAGGACTACCAGCGTCGCCAGTATTCATCCGATGACCTCACGAGCCCGTCGTCGTCGATCAGGGCGTTCACCCGCGCGCGAAGCGTCTCGTCGACGAACTCGGGACGCGCGGCGAATGCCGGATAGACGGCGAGGCGCTCGCGAAAGACGAAGCCAGCCGTCTCGGTGGCGCGCCGCAGCTCGGCGAGCCCCGGCCACGGCTTCTCCGGATTGATATGGTCGGGCGTCAGCGGCGAGATGCCGCCCCAGTCGTTGAGCCCCGCCGCCAGCAGCCGCGGGTACACGCGCGGGCTCAGATTCGGCGGCGCCTGCAGCGCGACGTCGGGCGGCAGGACCAGCCGGGCCACCGCGAGTGCCTGCAGCAGCTCGTCGAGCGTCGGCTCGGGCGCGTCCTTCATGGGGATGAAGGGCTTGGCGCGGAAGTTCTGCACGATCACTTCCTGGACGTGCCCGTAGCGCTCGTGCAAGTCCCGGATGGCGACCAGCGCGTCGGCGCGCTCGCGCGCGGTCTCGCCGATGCCGATGAGGATTCCGGTGGTGAACGGAATGGCGAGCTTGCCCGCGAGCTCGATCGTCCGCAGCCGTCGGGCCGGAACCTTATCGGGGGCACCGTGGTGCGCGCCGCCCGCCGCGAGCAGGCGCTCGGACGTCGTCTCGAGCATGAGCCCCATGCTCACGCTCACTTCGCGGAGCGCGGCAAGATCGCGCTCGGCCATCAGGCCGGGATTGACGTGCGGCAGCAGGGGCGACTCGGCGAGCGTGGTGGCGCAGACCTCGCGCAGATAGGACAGCGTCGTGCGATGCCCGCGCGCTTTCAGGAACTCGCGATGCTCGGCGAAGCGCGCCTCGGGACGGTCGCCCAGCGAGAACAGCGCCTCCTTGGCGCCCAGCCGCGCACCCGCCCGACACAACGCCAGGACTTCTTCCGGCGTCATCGTATGCGCGCCCGGCTGGCCGGGGTCGCGGCGGAACGTGCAATAGCCGCAGTCGTCGCGGCAGAGCGTGGTGAGCGGCACGAAGACCTTCGCGGAGAAGGTGACGACGCGGCCGCGCGCGTCACGGGCGGCCGCCGCGCGCGCGAGGAGCTCGTCGAGGCCCGCGGGCGGACCCTCGATGAGCCGGACAGCCTCTTCGTGCGTAATCATTGTAGCGGGGACCGCGTGCTCGCCTTGGACCGTGGGTGGCCTGACCTAGATGCGGTGCGGCTCCCTTCCGCGTTCTTCCGTTCGGCGTTCTTCCGTTCCGCGTTCTTCCGTTCGGCGTTCTTCCCTTTCGCGTTCTTCCGTTCGGCGTTCTCCGGGGCTTTCTGCACTTTGCCGCGGACGTCGTGCGCGAAGCGGTCCATGTTCGTGAGCGCGGCCTTGAGGTCCGGCACCGTCGGGTCGAAGACGAAGTGCGTGACGCCGGCCGCCTGGTACGCGCGGATGTCGGCGATGACCTCGGCAGCCGTGCCCTGGAACAGCGGCCGGTCACCGGCGGGCGTCTTGGCGGACTTGGAGCGCACCTCCATTGGGACGCGCACCGTCAGCTCGACGGATTCCGGATCGCGGCCGGCCTGCTGGGCCCACGCGCGCAGCTCCTTCGCGCGCTTGGCGTACTCGTCGGGAAACAGCAGGCCGGGCGGCCGCAGGGCGATCGGATGCCAGGCGTCGCCGAGCGTGGCCGCGCGGCGCACGGCGGCGTCGGTATGGCCGCCGATCCACACGGGGATGCCCCGACGCTGCGCCGGCTTCGGCAGCGCGTGCACGCCGCGAACCGTGTAGTAACGCCCCTCGAACGTCACCGGATCGGTCGTCCACGCCGCGCGCATCAGACGCAGATATTCATCGGTGACCGCGCCGCGCGCCTCGAAGGGCGGTGCGGCGAGCGCCTCGAACTCCTCGCGCAGCCAGCCCACGCCGGCGCCAAGGATGACGCGTCCGCCGGAAAGACGGTCGATCGTCGCCAGCATCTTCGCGACGACGAGCGGATTGCGGTATGGCACGACGAGCACGCTCGTGCCGAGCCGAACACGGCTCGTCACACGCGCGAGCCAGCCGAGCGTGACCAGCGGCTCGAGGTAATCCTGGGCGGCGCCGCCCGGCAGCTGGCCGGTCGTGGAGTATGGATACGTCGAGCGCGCCATCGAAGCGGGAAGCACGACGTGATCGGTGACGAACAGCGAGGAGAAGCGCAGCGCGTCGGCTTTCGTTGCCAATTTCAGAATCGTTTCCGCGGCGGCGAGCGGACCGCGGCCCGGCAACGAGAAGCCAAATTCCATGGCGGCGCACATCGTAGTCCACGCATCAGGCCTTTGCAATCACACTTGATCCGGACGGCGCTTCGGTGGCAGTCTTGCGACGGTAGTAAAAATCACCTTCCATGCGCCTTGCCTCGAAGATCTTCCTTGCGTCGTCCCTGGTGATCCTGGTGCTGGCCGGGGTCGGGGCACTCAGTCTGGGCGCCGTCGGGCGGCTCGTGTCCGTGAACCGCGAGATCACCACTCAGACGGTGCCGGCGCTCCGCGTGACGGGCGGGCTGCGTGACCAGATGCTGTCGCTGGCGCGGCTGGACGCGCGCTACACCGTCCTCCGCGACCGCCGCTACGCGACGGCGTGGAAGGATCGCGTCTCGCGCGTGCAGGGGGACTTCGAGCGCCTGCGCGGCCTCGTGCGTACCAAGCGCGAGCGTGTGCTCCTCGCCGAGGCGGTCGCGGCGTTCGAAGCGTACCGCTCGGAGGTCCTTGCCGAGCACGCGCAACCCGCCCGCCTCCGGACGCTGGGCGAGCCGCGCAGCCGCGCGCTCGGCGACCGTGTCGAAGACGCGCTCGAGCGGCTGCTGGATGAAACCTACGGGCGTGTGGTGGACGCCCAGGCGGAGGCCGCGCGGCTCGAGGCGCGAACCTGGACCGGCGTGCTGTTGGCCCTCGGGGCCGCGGTGGTGCTGGCCCTGGTGAGCACGGCGATGCTCGCCCATCGCATCACGCGCTCACTGCGGCGGCTGTCGGCGGCGACGACGGCGGTGGCCGCCGGCTCCTATCGCGAGCCGATTCCCGAGGCGCGCGACGAGATCGGCGGCCTCGCGCGCTCCTTCAACGCGATGGCCGCCCAGCTGCGGCGCATCGACGAGACGAAGGAAGAGTTCTACGCGACGCTCTCGCACGAGCTGCGCTCGCCGCTGACCTCGGTCCGCGAGGCCGCGTACCTGCTGCGCGACGGCGTGCCGGGACAACTCAACGCCAAGCAGGCGCGATTGGTGACGGTCATCGGCAATTCGACGGATCGCCTGCTGCGGCTCGTCAATCAAATGCTCGAGCTCTCCCGCCTGCGCGCGGGCGTGCTGCCGCTGACCCGCGAGCGCGTCGACCTCGGTCGGATCGTCGCGCGCGCCGTCGACGAGCTGCGTCCCCAGGCGGAGGAGGGCGGAGTGGTGCTCGCGCGCGAGACCGTGGGCGACCAGTTCGAGGCGCGCGGCGACGAGGACCGGCTGGTCCAGGTCGTCGTGAACCTCGTCGCCAACGCCGTCCGCTTCACGCCGCGCGGCGGTCGCGTGACCGTGCGGCTGATCGACGCGGGGCCTGAGATCGAGATCCAGGTCGAGGACACGGGCGTCGGCATCCCCGCCGCAGCGCTGCCGCGGATCTTCGACTCATGGCGGCAGGCCCACAGCGACCGCGGCGGCACCGGCCTCGGCCTCGCCGTCGTGCGCGGTGTGGTGCTGGCGCACGGCGGACGCGTCACCGTCGAGTCGCAGGAGGGCAAGGGCAGCCGATTCACGGTGCTCTTGCCGCGCGAGCCGTGAGACGACTCGCACGCATCCTGCTCGTCGCGGCGCTGCTGCCGATGCTCACCGGCTGCGCCTCCTGGACTTGGTGGCCGCTGCGTCCGGCCGCCATCCTCCTGCAGCGCGCGAATCGTGCCGCCGACGAGCTCCGCTTCCGTCAGGCGCTGGCGCTCTACGACGAATTCCTCACGCGCTATCCCGACGACATCGCCGCGCCGCGTGCCCTCGAAAGTCGCGATACGGTGGCCGCCATCGTGACCACGCGCGACGAGCTCATGCGGCTGCGCAACGAGCTGCGCGTGCGCGAGCTGGAGTCGGCCAAGTTTCGTGAAGAGGCCGGTAAGTTGCGCGATGAGGCCGGCAAGCTCCGCGACGACGTGGCGCGGCTGCGCCAGGAGCTGGCCTCACGCCAGGCCGAAAGCGACAAGCTGCGCGCCGATCTCGAGCGGATGAAGGAGCTGGATCTGAAATTGGAGCGTCGGCGATGACCCGCAGGGTCCTGGTGGTCGACGACGACGCGGCGATCCTCGAAGTGCTCGAGATGCGGCTGAACGCGATGGGGTTCGACGTCACGGCCACGCGCGATCCGGAGGTGGCGGTCACCGCCGTGGAGCGGTCGCGGTTCGACCTGGCCCTGCTGGATCTACGGATGGAGCCGATGGACGGGATCCGCCTGATGGAGGCGCTCCACACGCGCCTGCCGCGCCTGCCCGTACTCATCATGACCGCGCACGGCACGATCGAGACGGCGGTGGATGCCGTGCAGCGCGGCGCGTTCGACTACCTGACGAAGCCGTTCGTGCGCGACGAGCTGCGCGCGAAGATCGGCCGCGCGCTGGCGACGCGGCGCTGGGCGCGCGACCGGGAGCGGCTGCTCGCCGTCGGCCAAACGCTGTCGTCGTCGGGTGTGATGGAGCGCGTCCTCGACGCGGTGGCGCAGGCGACGGTGGAGACGACGGAGGCCGAGCGCTGCGTCGTCTTCCAGCTCCAGCAGGGCCGGCTCCTGCCGATGGCCAGCGCCGGCTCGCCGCCGCCCTCGTGGCCGGCGCTCGAGAGCGCCGCCCGCGCCGCGATGGAAAAGGGCGTGCCGGCGACGTTCCCCGGGACAGACACGAGCGCGATCGTCGCGGCGCCGCTGCTGGTGCAGCGCGGCCCCGCGGGCGCGCTCGTGATCGAGACGCCCGCGCGCGTCGAGCCGACCGAGGACGACCTCGAGCTGCTGGCGCTGTTCTCGTCGCAGGCGGCGGTCGCCATCCGCAACACGCACGAGCTCGAGCGGCTGCGCAGCGGCGCGCTCGCCGCGCTCGGGCGTATGGCGACGCAGGTCGCGCACGAGCTCAAAAACCCGCTGGCGGGTCTGCGGCTCTACGCGCGCCACCTCGAGCACCGCCTCACCAAGAACGGCGACGGCGAGGGCGCCGGGCTCGCGCAGAAGATCTCGGGCACCGTCGATCACCTGGCCGCGGTCGTCTCGGAGATCACCGCATTCGGCCGCCCGCCCGAGCTGCACCGGGGGCCGGTGGGCGTGCACGCGCTGCTCGACGAGTGCGTGTCGTTCGCGCAGGCGCGCATCACCACCGAGGGCATCGAGATCTTCCGCGCCTATGATCCCGCCGCGCCGGCGCAGGCGATGGTCGATGGGCGCGAGCTGCGCAAGGCGTTTCTGAACCTCATTCTCAATGGACTGGAGTCGCTGGCGCCGGGCGGTCGGCTCACGGTCACCACCGCGTGGGCGCCCGAGACGAAGACGCTGACGGTGACGATCGAGGACACGGGCGCCGGCATGGCCGATGAGACGCTGGCGCGAATCTTCGATCTATTCTTCACCACGAAGCCGCACGGCACCGGCCTCGGCATGGCCATCGCGCGCTCAGTAATGGACCTGCACGGCGGCGAGCTGACCGTGCACAGCGTGGTGGGGCAGGGCACCCGTGTGGTGGCGCGGCTGCCGCTCGACGGCGGCGGACCACGTGACGCGGCACCCGCGTCATCGGAGGGGACGCCGGCATGAGCCGCCAGACCGTGCTCGTGGTCGACGACGAGGCCTCCATCGCCGACGGCCTGCGTCTGACGCTCGAGTCGGAGGGCTTGAACGTGCGCCTGGCCGGCAGCGTGCGTACCGCGCTGGCCGCAGTCGCGCAGACCGAGGTGCAGGCGGCCATCGTGGACCTGATGCTGCCGGACGGCGACGGCCTCACGCTCACGCGCGAGCTCAAAGCGCGCGACGCGACGGTGGAGGTCATCGTCATCACCGCGTACGGCTCCGTCCGCAAGGCCATGGAGGCGACGAAGGGCGCCGGCGCGTTCTACGTGCTCGAAAAGCCGTTCGATCCCGACGAGGTCGTGGGCCTCGTCAAGAACGCGCTCGAGCACCGCAAGCTCGTCGTCGAAAACACGGAGCTGCGAAGGCGGCTGGCCGAGCAGACGGCGGACAGCGAGATCCTCGGCTCGGCTCCGGGAATTCAGCGCGTGCTCGAGACGATCGCCTCCGTCGCCGACGCCGACGCCAACGTGCTCATCCTCGGCGAGAGCGGGACGGGCAAGGAGCTCATCGCCAACGCGCTGCACGAGCGCTCGGGCCGCCACGACGGACCGTTCGTCAAGATCAACTGCGCCGCGCTGCCGAAGGACCTGATCGAGTCGGAGCTGTTCGGCCACACCAAGGGCTCGTTCACCGGCGCGACGATGGAGAAGGTCGGCCTGCTCGAGGAGGCGCACAAGGGCTCGCTCCTGTTGGACGAGATCACCGAGATGCCGCCGGATCTGCAGGCGAAGCTCCTGCGCGTGCTCGAAGAGCGTGTGGTGCGGCGTATCGGCGGCGCCAAGTCGATTCCGGTCGACTTCCGGCTGCTGTCGTCGACGAATCGCAATCCCGAGCAGGCCGTCAAGGAGGGTGCGCTGCGGCAGGACCTCTACTTCCGCATCAACACGGTGACGATCGCCGTGCCGCCGCTGCGCGAGCGCCGCGAGGACGTGCCGATCCTCGTGCGCGCGTTCCTCGACCGGTATCGCGCAAAGCACCAGCGCGGTGCCGACGCCATCGAGCCCGAGGCGTATCGGCGCCTGCTGTCGTATTCCTGGCCGGGCAACGTGCGCGAGCTGCAGCACGCCATCGAACGCGCCGTGCTGGTGGCGCGTGGTAACGAGATCACGCTGACCGATCTGCCGGAGTCGCTGCAGCACGCGGCGGGCGAGGGCGGCGGGACCGCCATCGCGCCGTCCGAGGTGCCGGCGGGCTCGCTGGAGGAGATCGAGCGCGCGTCGATTCTCAAGGCGCTCGAGTCCACCCGCTGGAACAAGCAGGCCGCGGCGGCGTTGCTCGGGCTGCGCCGGCCGACGCTCTATTCGAAGATGCGCAAGCACAACATCCCGCAGCGCCGCCCCTAGCGGCGTCCGTGAGCCTCCCCGAACGCCGGCGACAGCCGTCGACGATCGCGCCGGCGCCGGCGGCCGGCGCGGCCGCGCCGCGCGCGACGCTCGGCATCCACGACGCCGTCGGCATCCACGACGCCGTCGGCATCGTCGTCGGCATCGTGATCGGCTCCGGAATCTTCAAGGCGCCCGCCATCGTCGCGACCAACTCGACCAGCGAGGCCGCGGCGCTCCTGGCGTGGCTCGCGGGCGGTGTGGTGTCGCTCACCGGCGCGCTCTGTTACGCGGAGCTGGCCGCCGCCTATCCGAATGCGGGAGGCGACTACTATTTTCTCCGACGCGCGTTCGGACGGCGCGTGTCGTTCTTGTTCGCCTGGGCGCGGCTGATGGTGATCCCAAACGGGATCGATTGCGCTGCTGGCATTCGTCCTCGGTGACTACGCGTCGACACTCGTCTCCCTCGGCGCTCACTCCTCCGCCGTCTACGCCGCGGCCGTCGTCGGCGCTCTCACGGTCCTGCATGCGTGCGGCACGCCGCACGCGGCGCGGACCCAGACGCTGCTCATCGTCGTGGAGGTGCTGGGCGTTCTTCTCGTGGTCGTCGCCGGCTTCTGGGCCGCCAGCGCGCGCACGGAGGCGATCGTCGCGGCGGCGCCGGCCTCCGCGAACCTGGGCCTGGTGATGGTCTTCGTGTTGCTCGCGTATGGCGGCTGGAGCGAGGCGGCGTACGTCTCGGCCGCCCTCGTGCTCGGCGTGCTCGCTGTGACCGCGCTCTACGTCCTCGTCAACGCCGCGCTGTTGCGCGGGCTCGGGCTGGCGGGCCTGGCCGCGTCGAAGGCGCCCGCCGTCGAGCTGCTGCAGCAAGCGGCGGGTGTCGGTGCGCTGGTCGCCGCCATCGTCGTCGTCTGCACGCTGACGTCGATCAGCGCGACGGTGTTCACGGGCGCGCGCAGCGCGTACGCGGTCGGCCGCGACGTTCCCGCGCTGGCGCGCCTGGGACGCTGGCACACGGGCCGGCAGGCACCCGTGAACGCGCTGCTCACGCAGGCCGGCGTGGCCCTCGCGCTCGTCGCGCTCGGCGCCGTCACGCGGCGCGGGTTCGAGACGATGGTCGAGTACACGGCGCCGGTGTTCTGGGCCTTCATCCTCCTGAGCGGGCTCGCGCTGGTCATTCTGCGCCGGCGCGATCCGGCGCGGCCGCGACCGTTCCGCGTGCCGTTCTATCCGCTCACGCCGCTCGTGTTCTGCACGGCGTGCGCGTACCTGCTCTATGCGAGCCTCGCGTACACGGGTGTCGGCGCGCTCGTCGGCGTGGCCGTGCTCGCCGCGGGGGCGCTGGTCCTGCTCGTCACGCCGCCGGCCAGGTAAACCGCGATGCGACGAAGCCTCTCAGCTCTGCTCATGCTCTCGCTCGCCGTCGTCTACGGTTGCGCGCTCACGCACGCTCCCGACGGGCCGGCGAAAACTCCCGACGTGCCGTACGTGCCGACGCGTCTGGAGATCGTGCGCGAGATGCTGGCCATGGCCTCCGTCGGCGCAGGCGACGTCGTCTACGACCTCGGCTCGGGCGACGGCCGTATCGTCATCACGGCCGCTCGCGAGCACGGGGCGCGCGGCGTCGGCTACGAGATCGATCCCGCACTTGTACGCCGGGCGGAGACGAACGCCAGGCGCGCGGGGGTTGCGGACCGTGTGCGGTTCGTCCTCGGCGATATCTTCGAGGCTGACCTGCGCGAGGCGACCGTCGTCACGCTCTACCTGTTGCCCGAGATCAACCTCAAACTGAAGCCGAAGCTGCTCGCCGAACTGCGGCCGGGCACCCGCGTCGTCTCGCACAACTACGACATGGGCGCCGACTGGTTGCCCGAGAAGGTCCGGCGCATGAGCTTCGAGGGGAGCGACCACACCGTGTACTTCTGGCGGGTGCCTGCGCGGACCGGCGCCACGCGCCCGCCCGGGGCCTTCGCCGCCGCCCCACCCGCGCCCGAAAGGTAAGCACGCGCGGCGGCGCTGCCCACGGTGTAGGCAACGCCACGCGCTTGGCCCGCGCGATTCTCTGTCGAACTAGTCGATTTCATGAGCCTGCCCGCGGTCGGCGTCCGGCACGACCGTTGCTCGCGTCCGCCGCGGGAGGACCGCGATGAAGAAGATCGAGGCGATCATCAAGCCGTTCAAGCTGGACGACGTCAAGGAGGCGCTCACCGGCATCGGCGTGATCGGCATGACGGTGTCGGAGGTGCGCGGGTTCGGGCGGCAAAAGGGCCACACGGAGCTCTATCGCGGCGGTGAGTACACGGTCGACTTCCTCCCGAAGATCAAGGTGGAGGTCGTCGTCCCCGATCACTTCGTGGAGAAAGTCGCCGATGTCGTGGCGGCGGCCGCGAAGACCGGAAACATCGGCGACGGCAAGATCTTCGTCACCCCCGTCGAAACCGCCATTCGAATCCGGACGGGCGAGCGAGACCAGTCCGCGCTGTGATTTGCCGACTGTCGGGCGTGGAGACCAGTCCGCGCTGTGACAATTCGCCGACCGTGGGGCGCGGACCAGGCTGCGCCGTGATGATTCGCCGACCGTCGGGCGCGGAGGCGCCCCGACGGCAAAGATAAAAGGAGATGCCGTGAAGCGATTCAGTCTCGCACTGGCATTGATGCTCGTGCTCGGCGCGACCACGATGGTCGCCGTCGCCCTCGCCCAGCAGGCCGCGCCGGCTACGAGCACGCCCGCTGCGCCGGCACCCGCGGCGTCCGGGCCTGCCACACCGGCGGCCGCGGCCGCGCCGGCATCGAAGATCGACAAGGGCGACACCGCGTGGATGCTAACTTCGTCCGCGCTGGTGTTGCTGATGACGGCTCCCGGTCTCGCGCTCTTCTACGGCGGCATGGTGCGGCAGAAGAACGCGCTCGCGACGCTGATGCAGTCGTTCATCATCCTGGCGGTGATCTCGATCCAGTGGGTGCTCTGGGGATACTCGCTCGCGTTCGGCCCGGACAAGGGCGGGATCGTCGGCGGCCTCGACTGGATCGGTCTGCGTGGCGTCGGCACGGAGCCGTTCGACGCCTACAGCAAGACGATCCCGCACCAGGTGTTCATGCTGTTCCAGATGATGTTCGCGATCATCACGCCCGCGCTGATCACGGGCGCCTTCGCCGAGCGCAAGAAGTTCTCGGCGTTCCTGCTGTTCACCGTGCTGTGGGCGACGATCGTCTACGATCCGCTCGCGCACTGGGTGTGGGGCGACGGCGGCTGGCTCAAGAAGCTCGGCGCCCTCGACTTCGCCGGCGGCACCGTCGTGCATATCTCTTCGGGCGTCTCGGCGCTCGTGTGCGCGATCGTCCTCGGAAAGCGCAAGGGCTACGGCCATCAGCCGATGCAGCCGCACAACCTGCCCATGACGGTCATGGGCGCGGGCCTGCTGTGGTTCGGCTGGTTCGGCTTCAACGCCGGCAGCGCGCTCGAGGCCAACGGGCTCGCCGCGAGCGCGTTCCTCGCCACCAATACCGGTGCGGCGGCCGCGGCGCTGGGCTGGATGTTCACGGAGTGGATGACGCGCGGCAAGCCCACAGTACTCGGCGCGGCGTCGGGCGCGGTCGCGGGCCTCGTCGCGATCACGCCCGCCTCGGGCTACGTGGGGCCGATGTCCTCGCTGATCATCGGCGCCGTCGCGGGCGCCCTCTGCTACTCGGCGTGCAACTTCAAGTCGAAGCTCGGCTACGACGACTCGCTCGACGTCGTCGGCGTGCACGGCGTCGGCGGCACGTGGGGCGCCATCGCCACCGGATTGTTCGCGTCGAAGGCGGTCAACGACGCCGGCGGCGACGGCCTCTTCTTCGGCAACGCGAGTCAGCTGTGGACACAGATCGTGGCGGTGCTCGCGACCTACGTGCTGGCAATCGTGGCGACGTGGGTGATCTTGAAGATCGTCGACGCCGTCGTCGGGCTGCGCGTCACCGACGAGGACGAGGTCGCCGGCCTCGATCTCTCGCAGCACTCGGAGACGGCATACGCGATGGGTGGCGGGCAGTACGGCGAGTTCTCGAGCACGACGGGCGCGTTCGCGGAGGCCATGCGGGGGGCGGAGCCCAAGCCGCGTGTCGCGCACTAATCGAGGGACGACACGGCTTTGCCGGGGCGTCCCGAGCGTGGGGGAGTGTGGGGGCGATTTCGGGGCCCCCCCACTCAGTTGATTTCAGTTGAGCAGTTCGCTTAGGGTAGTCGGGCCGGCGGCGCCGGAGGGCGCCGTCGGTTCCGAATTTTTTCAACCACTCATCGAGAGAGGGAGAAGGAGCTGACGGCATGACCCCCAAGGACGTCCTCAAACTGGCCAAGGAGAAAGGCGCGAAGATCGTCGATCTCCGGTTCATCGACCTGCCGGGCCTCTGGCAGCATTTCTCGATCCCGGTGTCCGAGCTCAAAGAAGACATCTTCGAGGATGGCCTGGGGTTCGACGGCTCGTCGATCCGCGGCTTCCAGACGATCGATGAGTCGGACATGCTGCTGATTCCGGATCCCACCACGGCGGTGATGGATCCGTTCACCGCCGTCCCGACGCTCGTCCTCATCTGCAACGTCAAGGACCCGGTGACGGGCAAGCCGTACACGCGCGATCCGCGCTACATCGCCCAGAAGGCCGAAGCGTATGTGAAGAAGACCGGCGTGGCCGACACGATCTATATCGGCCCCGAGCTCGAGTTCTTCTTCTTCGATTCGATCCGCTTCGACCAGAACTACAACAGCGGTTACTACTTCATCGACTCCGAGGCCGGCGCCTGGAATACGGGCGTGGAGGGCACCCCCGACCGTCCAAACCTCGGCTACAAGCCGCGCTACAAGCAGGGCTACTTCCCAGTGCCGCCGATGGACAAGTTCCAGGACATCCGCTCGGACATGGTGCTGGCGCTGGAGTCGGTTGGCGTGCGCGTCGAGGTCCACCACCACGAAGTGGCGACGGGTGGTCAGACGGAAATCGACATGCGCTTCGACACGCTGACGAAGATGGCCGACAAGGTGCTCTGGTACAAGTACTGCGCGAAGAACACCGCGCGGAAGTGGGGCAAGACGGCCACGTTCATGCCCAAGCCGCTGTTCCAGGACAACGGCTCCGGCATGCACACGCACCAGTCGCTCTGGAAGGGTGGCAAAAACCTCTTCTACGAGCGGGGAGGCTACGCCGACATCAGCAAGACCTGCCTCTACTACATCGGCGGCATTCTGAAGCACGCGCCCGCGCTGCTGGCGCTGATCGCGCCGTCGACGAACTCCTACAAGCGGCTGGTGCCGGGCTACGAGGCGCCGATCAACCTCGTGTACAGCCAGCGCAACCGCTCGGCGGCCATTCGCATTCCGATGTACTCGAAGGCGGAGGGCGCCAAGCGCATCGAGTTCCGCACGCCCGATCCGACGTGCAACCCGTACCTGTCGTTCGCCGCGTGCGTGATGGCGGGTCTCGACGGCGTCGCGAACAAGATCGATCCGGGCAAGCCGGTCGACAAGGACCTCTACGAGCTGCCGCCGGCGGAGCAGAAGAAGATCAAGCAGCTGCCCGGCGCGCTCGACATCGTGCTCGACAACCTCGAGAAGAGCCACGACTGGCTGCTCAAGGGCGATGTCTTCACGCCCGACGTGATCGAGACGTGGATCGAGTACAAGCGTAAGAACGAGGTCGACGCGGTGCGGCTGCGGCCGCATCCGTGGGAGTTCGCGCTGTACTTTGATATTTAACTGACCGCATGGGGGCCCCGACATGGGCCCCCAAAACCCCCCAGCGTTCGGAGCGCCCCGGGTGAACCGGGGCGCTCCTCTATTTTTGGCGTCGCGCTGTGCCCGCTCTCGCGTTCCGGGCGCTGCCAACGAAACAGGCGACGGCGAGCGGATGCTGCTCCTACAGCACTCGCGGGCCGGCGGCGCGGGCAGAAGGTGGACCTTCGGGAAGTACCGCGACCGCGCAAGATCTGGAAAGGCCTGATGGGTAGGGTCGAGTTCCCGCACGGCCAGGCCGCCACGAAGGGCTTCAAGGTGAGCACGCCGGGCCCTCGTCCCGACCTCGAAGAGCCAGGACACGATCACGTTCGTGCTCGACGCTTGTTCGTTTGAACACGTGAGCGGCCCGGCCTTGCGCCGGGCCGCTCGTCTGCGTGTACGTGTGGGTGTTTTTGTAGGTGTTTTTCTATAGGTTGTTCAACGCATCGACGAGGCGATTGAGCGCTGCAACAAGTTGCCCGAGCGGGCCCGTCCCGTCGAGCAGACCGACGATCGCGCACAGCAGATTTCCGAGCAGATTGCCTGGACCAGGCTGCGCAACGATGTCGAGGTGGACCTCATTCAGGTCGATGATGAGGCCGAGCAGATCGATATGAAGCGGGCCAAGGACCAGGTGCAGAATGTCGCAGGCGGCCTGCTGAGCCGTAACCCCTCCCTGCTGACCGCGGATTACGTTCACGGCGACTGGCACCACCGTCGGGGCGCGACCAGGAATCAGGAGCGTGGCGGTACCGACCGCAACCGCCTCGCCGTTCTGAGCAACGAACCGCTGGATATTCAACGTGCCAGGAATCTGCGTTCCAACCGGAAGTCCGGGTTGAGACGAGTCTGAAGTGACTCTCGCGACGAACGGAACACTCAGTCCCGCGTTCTGAGCTGCTTGGGCCGGCGTGACGCCGACACCGAGCGGCAAAGAAGCGAGCGCCGGCGTCAGTGACATGACCACTGCAAGCATGAGCGAAAGCAACATCTTCATCAAGCGAACCTCCATTCGAGAGATGAGGTCCGCTTGCGCAATGGTCATGCCGGATTGCTAGACCGACATCCAGGCCGATACGTTCAATAAGGCGTTGCACCGCTTTGCGCTGACAAGCGCCCAAGGCCTCGGCCGGCGCAGCCGGGCGATCGTCACAACGACATCCGCTCACGCGACGGTGGAAGATCTCCAACGCGCGCTGACGGCTTACTTGACGATTTCGAGCAGCTCCACGTCGAAGACGAGGGTCGCGCCCGGTTTGATCTTCGGCGGCGCGCCGCGATCACCGTAGGCGGTGTCGGCGGGGCAGACGAGCGGCTCTTGCCGCCGACCTTCATGCGCTGCACGCCCTCGGCCCAACACTTGATCACGCCGTCGAGCGGAAATGTAATTGGCTCACCGCGCTGGACGGAGCTGTCGAACACGGTGCCATCGGTGAGCGTGCCGTGGTAGTGCACCTTCACCTTGTCGTTGGCCGTCGGCTGGGGGCCGGTCCCGGGCTTGACCGTGGTGACGACGGCGCCGGACGGCGTTTTCTCCGCGCCCTTCTCGGCGGCCGCCTTGTCGACGAAGGCCTGACCCGCCTTGCGCTCGGTACCCGCGGCCGCCGCGACGCGCGTCTTCTGCAGGTCCTGGATCTTGGGACCGTAGGTCTGCAGATCGACCTTCTTCTCCTTGTTCGTGAGGCCATCGGTGAGGCCGGCCTTCACGACCTCGAGATCCGCGGGGCTGAGGGCGAACGTCGCCAGGTTCTGGGCGAGGACGAGCCCGAGCGCATAGAGCGTCTTCTGCTCGTCGGTCTTCAGCTCGGTCTGGGCGGAGGCGGGAACGGCGAACATCAGCGCGAACAGCAGGGAAAGCCCGGCACACAGTGATCGCATCGGTCTCCTCTCGTGAGCGATTTCACCCACCATACGCCCACTGTGGTCGCCGGGCCGCACGGCGTGCTGCCCGACAAATGAGCACGCGCCAAGGCCATGCCGAGGCCTTGAGCAGATCGCTCGAAGTGCGGCCGTGTAAGCGGTTGATTTGACGTGCGGAAGGTCTGGCACCGCGCTTGCCGTAGTTGCGGCGCGATGACTTCAGACAAAGCCGTCCATGTGCGTGCGCGATGGCGCGTGGCGATCGTCGACGATCACGAGCGCTCCCGCTCGGCGCTGCGCGCCGCGATCTGGGCCGCCGGCGGCGAAGTCGTCGGTGAGTCGGTGCGATGCGCCGACGCGCTGGCGATGGTTCGGCGCGCTGCCCCCGATGTCGTGATCTGCGCCGCCGGGCTGCCCGACGGCGACGGCGCGCAAGCTGCCGCGCAGCTGACCGCCAACGATTGCCCGGTCGTGCTGTTCACGAGCCATACGGACGACGGGCTCGTCGAGCGCGCGCGCGCCTCCGGCATCATGGCATTTCTGCTCAAGCCGCTGCGTCCCGCTGAGCTCGCCCCTGCGCTCGATCTCGCCATCGCGCGCTTTACGGAGACGCGCCAGCTTCGGCAGACGCTCGAAGACCGCAAGATCATCGAACGGGCGAAAGGCACGCTGATGGCGCGCCTCGGCCTGACCGAGGACGACGCTTTCAAGCGGCTGCGGCGAGCGGCGATGGACAGCCGCAAGCCGATGGTCGAAGTCGCGCGCGCACTCCTGGTATCGGAAAACATCCTCACGTGACCCTTCACCGGACAATGGCGTCCACCCCCTCGACGGCAACGTCGCCGTCCGCATCCACCCGACCTACACAAGGAGACGCTATGTCCACTTACTCTCGTCGAGACTTCCTGAAGACCGGGCTGGTCGCGGCCGGCGCCGGGATCGCCGTCGGGCACGGCTTCCCGAGCATCGTCACCGCGCAGTCGAAGGAGCCGGTCAAGATCGGCGTCCTGCACTCGCTGTCCGGCACGATGGCGATCAGCGAAGTCTCGCTGCGCGACGTCGTGCTGATGGCGGTGGAGGAGATCAACGCCAAGGGCGGCGTGATGGGACGCAAGATCCAGCCCGTCGTCGTGGATCCCGCCTCGAACTGGGACCTCTTCGCGGAGAAGGCCAAGCAGCTGCTGCTCCAGGACAAGGTCGCCGTCGTGTTCGGCTGCTGGACGTCGGTCAGCCGCAAGTCCGTGCTGCCGGTGTTCGAGAACAACAACGGCTTGCTCTTCTACCCGGTGCAGTACGAGGGCGAGGAGTGCAGCAAGAACGTCTTCTACACCGGCGCGTGCCCGAACCAGCAACTCATTCCGGGTGCCGAGTATCTGATGTCGAAGGAGGGCGGCAGCTACAAGAAGTTCTACCTGCTCGGCACCGATTACGTCTTCCCGCGCACGGCCAACAAGATCCTCCGCGCGTTCCTGCTCGCCAAGGGCGTGCCGGCCGCGAACATCGAGGAGGAGTACACGCCGTTCAGCCATCAGGACTATCAGACGATCGTCGGCAAGATCAAGCGTTTCGCCTCGGGCGGCGGCGCGTGCGTGCTGTCCACGATCAACGGCGACAGCAACGTGCCCTTCTACAAGGAGTTCGCCAACCAGGGCCTGCGCAGCGAGAACGCCCCCATCATGGCCTACAGCGTGGCCGAGGACGAGCTGCGCGGCATGGACACCTCGGCGCTGGTCGGCCACCTCGCGGCGTGGAACTACTTCCAGTCCGTCGAGAACGCGGCCAACAAGAAGTTCGTCAACGCGTTCAAGGAGTACTGTGCGAAGAACAATTTGCCCGGCGGCAACAAGCGCGTGACGGACGATCCGATCGAAGCGGCCTACTTCGGCGTCCACATCTGGAAGCAGGCGGTGGAGAAGGGCAAGAGCTTCGAGGTCGACGCGGTCCGTAAGGCCGTCTACGGCCAGACGTTCGCGGCCCCCGTCGGCACGATCAAGATGCACGAGTACAACCACCACACGTACCGCCCCGTGCTGATCGGCGAGATCCTCAAGGACGGCCAGTTCAAGATCATCTCGCGCACGAAGGCGAACGTGGAGCCCGAGCCGTGGTCGAAGTACACCAGCCCGGACAAGGGCTGCGACTGGGTCAACCACAAGGGCACGTACCAGAAGAAGGCCTGATGACGCGACTGCTCGTGATGTTGTTCGTGGCGTGGCTCGCCGCACCGGCGGCGAGCCACGCGCAGTCTCCCGACGCCCTCAAGGCGCTTGCCGATCTCGCCGTCGAAGACAAGCGCGAGGCGGCCGTCACCGCGCTGGGCAGCACGAAGGATGCGAAGTGGCTCGAGTTCCTCGCCGCGCTCCGCGACGGCAACGTCTACGCGCGCGGCAAGGGCGCGTCGCTGGAGGTGGTCGTCGGCGGCGCGAAGACAACCAAGGGCGACCAGGACGTGATCGATATCGTCACCGCGTACGATCGCAAGCCGCTCGGCACCGTCCCGGTGTCGAGCCTCACCGAGATCGCGGCCGATCGCCGGCTGCGCATCGTGATCAAGCCGTTCCTCGATGCCGACGAGACGCGCACGCAGCTCGCCAGTCCGGATCCCGAGACCCGCCGGGGCGCCGCCGTGAAGCTCGGCCACCAGGCCGACGCGAACACGGCCGCCGCCGTCGAGGCCGCCATCGCGAAGGAGAGCGTCGAGCACGTGCGTCATGCGCTCCAGGAAGCGCTGGCGATGATCCGCCTCGCCAACGGAGACGCGGCCGTCCGCATCCTCGCCGCGCAGGCGCTGGGCAACCTCCATTCGTTCGACGCCATGCCCGCGCTGCAGAAGCTGGCCGCGGACACGAGCGCCTCCAAGCCGGAGCGCGATGCCGCCACGCAAGCGGTGCGCCAGATCGAGCGCTGGAGCCTGCTCGTGCGCACCGTCGAGACGACGTTCCAGGGCGCCTCGCTTGCCTCGATCTTGCTGCTGATGGCGCTGGGGCTGGCGATCGTCTTCGGTCTCATGGGCGTGATCAACATGGCCCATGGTGAGCTGATGGCGCTGGGCGCCTATAGCACGTTCGTGGTGCAGAACGTGTTCCGGGAGCGATGGCCGGGCTCGTTCGACGCGTACTTCCTCGTGGCGCTGCCCGTGTCCTTCATCGTCGCGGCCGCCGTCGGCATCGTGCTCGAGCGCGGCGTCATCCGCCGTCTCTACGGCCGGCCGCTCGAGACGCTGCTGCTCACGTGGGGTGCCTCGCTCATCATCCAGCAGGGCCTGCGGCTGTGGTTCGGCGCCGCCAACGTGGACGTGTCGTCGCCGAGCTGGCTCTCGGGCGGGTTCGCGCTGATGACCGGGCTCACGCTGCCGTTCAACCGGATCTTCATCATCGTGCTGGCCGCGGTGAGCGTGATCGCCATGTACTGGCTGCTGTTCCGGACCGGCGCCGGCTTGCGCATCCGCGCCGTGACGCAGAACCGCGCGATGTCATCGTGCCTCGGCGTGCGCGCGGGCTGGGTGGACGCCACGACGTTCGCGCTGGGGGCCGGGCTCGCCGGGCTCGCCGGCGCCGCGCTCACCCAGGTCGGCAACGTGGGCCCTTCGCTCGGCCAGAACTACATCGTCGACTCGTTCATGGTGGTGGTGACGGGCGGGGTCGGCAAGCTGGCGGGGACGATTCTCGCCGCGGCGGGAATCGGCGGGCTCAACAAGGGCATCGAGCCGGCGCTCGGCGCCGTCTTCGCCAAGGTCGCCATCCTCGTACTCGTGATCCTCTTCCTGCAGCGCCGCCCGGCGGGGCTGTTCGCCACGCGAGGACGCAGTGCCGAAGCGTGAGGCGATCGCGATCGCCGCGGCCGCCGTGCTGCTCGTCATCGTGCTGCCTGTCTGCAACGCGCTGCCGCCGGACTCGCCGCTGCACCTGTCGGACTTCCGGCTCAACCTCTTCGGCAAGTTCCTCGCGTACGCGATCCTCGCCCTCGGACTCGATCTGTTGTGGGGCTACGCCGGCGTGCTGAGCCTCGGTCACGGCGTGTTCTTCGGCCTGGGCGCCTACGCGATGGGTATGCACCTGATGCTCGAGATCGGCGCCAAGAGTGTGTACCAGAGCGCGTTGCCCGACTTCATGGTGTGGAACCAGCTCAAGGAGCTGCCGCTGTTCTGGCGGCCGTTCTACTCGGGCGCCTTCACGCTGGCGGCGATCGTCGTAGTGCCGGCGCTGTTCGCGCTGGCCTTCGGCTTCCTCGCGTTCCGCAGCCGCATCCGCGGCGTGTACTTCTCGATCATCACCCAGGCGCTGGCGCTTTCCGCGTGGCTGGTGTTCAACCGCAACGAGATGCGGCTCGGCGGCACCAACGGCCTCGCCGACTTCAAGACGATCTTCGGCTATCCGCTGAACCTCGCGTCCACGCAGCGCCGCCTCTACACGATCACCGCCATCACGCTCGTCATTGCTTATCTCGTGTGCCGCTTCATCACCCACAGCCGTGCGGGCAAGGTCCTCGTCGCCATCCGGGACAGCGAGACCCGCGTGCTGTTCAGCGGATACTCGCCGGCGCGCTACAAGCTGTTCGTCTTCGTGGTCTCGGCCGTGCTGGCCGGCGTGGCGGGCGCCCTGTACGCGCCGCAGGTCGGCATCATCACGCCCGCCAAGCTCGGCGTGCTGCCGTCGATTGAGATGGTGGTCTGGGTGGCGGCGGGCGGACGCGGCACGCTCGTCGGCGCCGTCGTCGGGGCTTTCGGCGTGAACTGGATGCAGTCGTGGCTCACCACGAGCTATCCCGATTTCTGGCTGCTGTTCCTCGGCGGGCTGTTCATGGGCGTGGTGCTGTTCTTCCCGGACGGCGTGGTGGGCGCGGCGATGCGTTTCGCGGTCCGCGTGCAGGGGCTCGTGCGCCGTACGCCGGCCACGGCCATGCAGCCCGAGAGAGCGCGGCCGCTGTGACGTCGCGGGGCTCGATCATCTATCTCGAAGACGTCACTGTTTCCTACGACGGCTTCAAGGCGCTCTCGCACCTGAACTTCTACATGGACCGCCGCGAGCTGCGCGTCGTGATCGGACCGAACGGCGCGGGCAAGACCACGCTGCTCGACGTCATCTCCGGCCGGGCCAAGCCGGAGCACGGCCGCGTCATCTTCGGCGATCATACCGACGTGCTGCCGCTGCGGGAGAACGAGATCGCCAGCCTCGGCATCGGGCGGAAGTTCCAGACGCCATCGGTGTTCGTGAATCTGAGCGTCTGGGACAACGTCGAGCTCTCGCTCAAGCGCGCCAGCAAGGGCGTTTTCGCCGCGCTGCTCGAGCGTGACGCCGCGGGCGAGCGCGAGCGCATTGCCTCCACGCTGGCCACGGTGGGGCTCGCCGACAAGGCCGGCCTGCTCGCGGGCGTGCTCGCGCACGGCGAGAAGCAGTGGCTGGAGATCGCCATGGTCATGGCGCAGGACCCCGAGCTGCTGCTGGTGGACGAGCCCGTGGCGGGGATGACGGACGAGGAGACGGCGCGGACGGGCCAGCTACTGGAGTCGATCGCCGCCGAGCGCTCGGTGCTGGTGATCGAGCACGACATGGAGTTCGTGCGCCAGATCGCGCGCACCGTCACCGTGCTGCACCAGGGCACCGTGCTGTGCGAGGGCCCCGTGGACCAGGTGCAGTCCGATCCGCGCGTGGTCGAGGTCTACCTGGGGCGCAAGCGGGAGACGGCCGATGCTCACCGTTGAGCGGCTGGACGTCGCGTACGGCGGCTCGCAGGTGCTGTGGGGCGTCGATGTCAAAGTCGGTGCCGGCGAGGTCGTCTGCCTCATGGGACGCAACGGCGTCGGAAAGACGACGCTGCTCAAGACCATCATGGGACTCCTCGCGCCGCGCGGGGGCCGCGTGACGTTCGAAGGGGCCGACATCACCGACTGGTCGTCGGACCGCCGCGCGCGCGCCGGCCTGGGCTACGTGCCCCAGGGGCGCGAGGTGTTTCCGCATCTGACCGTGCAGGAAAACCTGATGGTCGCGGCCCTGGGCTGCGGCCGCGCCGGCAAGTGGGACGACGTGCTCGAGCTCTTCCCGGCGCTGGCGAAGCTGCTCGGGCGCAAGGGCGGCGTGCTCTCGGGCGGCGAACAGCAGATGCTGGCCATCGGCCGCGCGCTGCTCACACGGCCGAAGCTTCTCATCCTCGACGAGCCCACCGAGGGGATCCAGCCCTCGATCATCCTCGAGATCGAGGAGGCGATCCGGCGCATCAAGACCGAGCTGCGGCTGGCGGTGCTGCTCGTCGAGCAGTATCTGGACTTCGCCGAGCGTTTGGCCGACGCTTACGTCATCATGGCCAAGGGCTCGGTCGTCGCCGCCGGCGCCACGCGCGATCTGCGGCCCGATCTCGTCAAGCAGCACCTCGCCGTCTAACGGAGATCCAGCGATGCATCTCACGCCGCGCGAGCAGGAGAAGCTTCTCGTCTTCACCGCCGCCGAGCTGGCGCGCCGCCGCCGGGGCCGCGGGCTCAAGCTGAACCATCCCGAGGCGCTTGCGCTCATCACGGCCGAGATTCTCGAGGGTATCCGCGACGGCCGCAGCGTGTCCGAGCTGATGGAGGCCGGCGCCACGGTGCTGCGGCGCGATGACGTCATGGAGGGCGTGCCCGAGATGATCGACGAAGTTCAGGTGGAGGGCACCTTTCCCGACGGCACCAAGCTCGTGACCGTTCACCATCCCATCCGCTAGGAGGCCTCCGTGATCCCGGGCGAGTACTTCCTGGCCGACGGCGACGTGAACGCGAACGCCGGGCGGCGCACCATCGAGCTGACCGTCGAAAACACCGGCGACCGTCCAATCCAAATTGGCTCGCACTTCCACTTTTTCGAAGTCAATCGAGCTCTGCGTTTCGATCGTTCGCAAGCGTTTGGAAAGCGCTTGAACGTCGCCGCGGGGACGGCGGTGCGCTTCGAGCCCGGCGACGCCAAGCGCGTGACGCTCGTGGAGCTCGCGGGGGCGCGCCAGGTGCACGGGCTGAACGCGCTGACGGCAGGTGCCGGCAAAGAGGCGGCCCTGCGCAAGCTGGCCGAGTGGGAGCGGGGCCGATGACGCTGCGCCTCACGCGGCGGCAGTACGCCGACCTGTACGGACCGACGACGGGCGATCGCGTGCGGCTCGCCGACACCGACTTGTTGATCCGCGTCGAGCGCGACCTCACCGTGCCGGGCGAGGAGGCGAAGTTCGGCGGCGGCAAGGTCATTCGCGACGGCATGGGACAGTCGGCGCGCGCGACGCGCGGCGACGACGTGCTCGATACCGTCATCACCAACGCGCTGATCGTCGACCACTGGGGCATCGTCAAGGCCGACATCGGCATCCGCGACGGCCGCATCGTCGGTGTCGGTAAGGCCGGCAATCCCGACATCATGGCCGGCGTCACCAAGGGCATGGTGATCGGGGCGGGGACAGAGGTGATCGCCGGCGAGGGCAAGATCGTGACCGCCGGCGGGCTCGACACGCACATCCACTTCATCTGCCCGCAAATCGTGACCGAGGCGATCAGCGCAGGGCTCACGACCCTGCTCGGCGGCGGCACCGGACCGGCGGCCGGCACCAGCGCGACGACGTGCACGCCGGGCGCCTGGAACATCCATCGCATGCTCGAGGCGGTCGAGGCGTTCCCGCTGAATCTCGGCTTGCTCGGCAAGGGCAACGCCTCGGCGCCCGAGCCGCTGCGGGAGCAGATCGAAGCCGGCGCCATCGGCCTCAAGCTGCACGAGGACTGGGGCACGACGCCCGCGACGATCGACACCGCGCTCGCGGTCGCCGAAGAGCATGACGTGCAGGTGGCGATTCACACCGACACGCTGAACGAGGCGGGGTTCGTCGAGGACACGATTCGCGCTTTCAAGGGCCGAACGATCCACACCTACCACACCGAGGGCGCCGGTGGCGGCCACGCACCGGACATTCTGCGCGTGTGCGGCGAGCCCAACTGCCTGCCCTCGTCGACGAACCCGACGATGCCGTTCACCGTGAACACGATGGACGAGCATCTCGACATGCTGATGGTGTGTCATCACCTCAACCCGTCGATCCCGGAGGACCTGGCATTCGCGGAGTCGCGCATCCGCGCCGAGACGATCGCCGCCGAGGACGTGCTGCACGACCTCGGCGCGATCAGCATGATGTCTTCCGACTCGCAGGCGATGGGGCGCATCGGCGAGGTGATCATCCGCACGTGGCAGACGGCGGACAAGATGAAGCGCCAGCGCGGTCCGCTTCCGGGTGAAAACACCGGCGACGATAACAAGCGCGTGAAGCGCTACGTCGCGAAATACACGATCAACCCGGCCATCGCGCACGGCCTCGCCGAGCACGTCGGCTCCGTCGAGGTGGGCAAGCTCGCGGATCTCGTCGTTTGGAAGCCGGCGTTCTTCGGCGTGAAGCCGGAGATGGTCGTCAAAGGTGGGCTGATCGGCTGGGCGGCGATGGGTGACCCGAACGCCTCGATCCCGACGCCTCAGCCGGTTCTGTATCGCCCGATGTTCGCGGCGTTCGGCCGCGCCACCGCGTCGACATCGCTGACGTTCGTCTCGGCGGCCGCGCTCGCGGCGGACGTGCCCAAGCGTCTGGGGCTCACGCGCCGCGCGGTGGCGGTGAAGCGCTGCCGGGGGCTCGGCAAGAAGGACATGATCCACAACGACGCGCTGCCGCGGCTGGAGGTCGACGCGGAGACATACGAGGTCCGCGCGGACGGCGAGCGCCTGACGTGCGAGCCGGCACGGGTATTACCGATGGCGCAGCGCTATTTCCTTTTTTGATGACCGAACCGGTCGTCGTGATCACGCGTCCGCACGTGCACGTCCACGATGCGGATCTCTCGCGCCGCGAGCGCGACACGCTCGTCCTCACGGCGGAGGAGCGACGCTGGGGTCGGCGCCGCGTGACGACGCAAGGCGGGCGCGTGCTGGCGCTCGCGCTCCCCACCGGCAGCACGCTGCGCCCGGGCGACATCCTGCACGTCGCCATCGACTGGTACGTCGTCATCGAAGCTGCGCCGGAGCCGGTGCTGGCCGTGACGCCGCGCTCGCACGACGAGGCACTGCGCATCGCCTACGAGGTCGGCAACCGGCATTTCACGCTGGCGCTCGACGGTGAGCGGCTGCTGCTCCCCGACGACACGGCGATGGAGCAGCTGCTCGGACGGCTCAACGTGCCGTTCGAGCGCGTGCAGTCGGTCTTCCTGCCGCTCGGGACGAGCCATCGCCACGAGCCGCACTGAAGCGATGACACTGGAGGCGCTGCTCGTCCTGCTGCAGCTCGGCGACGGCCTGTTTCCCGCCGGCGGCTTCGCCCACTCGTTCGGACTCGAGACGTACGCGCAGGAGGGCCGCGTGCGCGACCGTGAGGGGTTGGAGGCATTCGTGACCGCGCACCTGGAGGGCGCCGCCGGCCCCGGCGACGCCGTCGCGGTTGCGCTCGCCACGCGCCTGGCCGCGGACGGCGACCTTGCGGCGTGGTCCGCGCTGGACGCGCGCTTGGACGCTATGAAGACGGTGCCCGAGTTCCGCGCAGCGAGCCGGCAGATGGGGCGGCAGACCGCACGCGTGGCGGCCGCGCTCGGCGACGACGGCGTGCTCGCGTCGATTGCGCGCTCCATCGACGACGGCCTCGTGCCCGGCCACCACGCAACGGTCTTCGGCGCCGCGGCCGGGCGCCTGGGCGCCGGCGCCGAGGCGGCGGCCGCCACCTACCTCTATTCGACGGCGGCGTTGCTCGTCGGCGCCGGATTGCGGCTGCTGCGTCTGGGCCAGCTCGACGCGCAGCGCGTGCTCGCGGCGGCGCGGCCGCGGATCGAACGCCTCGCGGCTGACGCCGCGCGGGCCGGTGTCGACGACATGTGGACCTTTACTCCGGCGCTCGAGCTCGCGGGCCTGCGCCACGCGAGCCTCGAGATGAGGCTGTTTCGGTCATGACCATTCCGCGTCCGCTCAAGATCGGCATCGGCGGCCCCGTCGGCTCCGGCAAAACCGCCCTCACCGAGGCGCTGTGCCTGCGCCTGCGTGACCGGCTCGACATGGCCGTGATCACCAACGACATCTATACGAAGGAGGACGCCGAGTTCCTGGTGCGGCGCGCGGCGCTGCCGTCCGAGCGCGTCGTCGGCGTGGAGACGGGCGGCTGTCCGCATACGGCGATCCGCGAGGACGCGTCGGTCAACCTGGAGGCCGTGCATGACCTGCTCGGCCGCTTTCCCGGCCTCGACCTGCTGCTGATCGAGAGCGGTGGCGACAACCTCGCCGCGACCTTCAGCCCCGAGCTCGTGGATGCGACGATCTACGTCATCGACGTCGCGGAGGGTGAAAAGATCCCGCGCAAGGGCGGGCCGGGCATCTCGCGCTCGGATCTGCTCGTCATCAACAAGATCGACCTGGCCCCCCACGTCGGCGCGGATCTGGGCGTGATGGAGCGCGACGCGCGCCGGCAGCGCGCCGCGCGGCCGTTCGTGTTCACCAATCTCCGCTCGGGCGAGGGCGTCGACGCGATCGTGCAGTGGCTGCGCGCGGACCTGCTGCTGGCCATCCCGGCCTGACGCCGCCGCGCGTCGGGCGCGACGGCACGCTCTTACTGCGTGTGGAGCGCTGCGGCGCCCGCAACGTGCTGTCGGGTTGCCGCTGGACGATGCCGCTGCAGGTGCTGGCGCCCATCGCGCTCGACGACCCCGCCGCCATCGTCTCGATCCTGAATCCGACGGGCGGTCTGGTTGGCGGCGATCGTCTCGCCATCGACGTCACGGTCGGCGCCGCGGCGCACGCCTGCCTCACCACGCCATCGGCGACGAAGGTCTACCGCACAGCCGGCGATGCGGCCGAGCAGACCGTTCGGCTGCAACTCGCGCCCAAGGCGCGCCTCGAATGGGTGCCGGACCACACGATTCCGTTCGCGGGCTCGGCGCTGCGCCAACGGATCGAGGCGGAGGTCGCCGAGGGCGCGACGCTGGTGCTGCTCGACGCCTTCGCGGCCGGCCGCGTCGCGCGCGGTGAGGCGTGGCGCTTCGCGCTCCTCGATTCAACGCTCAGCATTCGCGACGCACGCGGTTTCATCCTGCACGATCGCCTCGTGCTGCGCGACGGCACGCTCGGACCCGGTCTCGGCGTGGCCCAGGACCGCCCGTACGTCGCAACGCTGGCCGTCGTCACGGACGCGGCGGTCGGCGGATTCATCGATGACGTCGCGGCCCTCGCGGCTGACGACGTCGACGTGGGCGCGGCATGCCTCGCGCGCCGCGGTGCTCTGGTGCGCTGCCTCGCCGCGAATGCGCCCGCGCTCGCCCGCACGCTCGACGCCGTCTGGGCCTCCGCACGGCGGCGCGTGCTGGGCCTGCCGCCGCTCGCGCTGCGCAAGCCGTAAGACCGCTGGCGCCTTCGTGACGTTTCGATTACACTGCCGGCAGTTCTCATGTTCAGCCTGATTCCGAAGGAAGTCCGCTTCTACGACTACTTCGAGCAGCAGTCGCGCCACATCCTCAAAGCGGCCGCCCTGCTGCACGACCTCGTGCACAACTTCTCCGACGCGCGCGCGAAAGTGCACGCCATCAAGGAGGTCGAGCATGAGGGCGATCACGTCACCCATGAGATCGTCAAGAAGCTGAACACGACGTTCATCACACCGATCGACCGCGAGGACATCCACGACCTCGCCACGCGGCTGGACGACGTGCTCGACTACATCGACGCGGCGGCCGAGCGGCTCGTCGTCTACCGGATCAAGGAGCCGACCTCAGCCTGCCGCGCCATGGCCAGCGTCATCGTGAAGACGGTCGAGGCGATGGACCGCACCATCCACTGCCTGCGCAACATGGACCCTGGCTTCCACGAGCACACCGTCGAGGTCAATCGGCTCGAGAACAGCGCGGACAACCTGCTGCGCGACAGCCTGGCCGCGCTCTTCGACGAGCACAGCGATCCCATCGAGGTCATCAAGTGGAAGGAGATCTACGAGACGATGGAGATCGTGACCGATCGTTGCGAGGACGTGGCGAACGTCATCGAAGGGATCATCCTCAAGATGGCCTGAGCCGACCGCACGATGCTCACGCTCGTCATCGTCATCGTCATCGTCGCCCTCCTCTTCGACTTCATCAACGGCTTCCACGACGCCGCCAACTCGATCGCCACCGTGGTCTCCACGCGCGTGCTCACGCCGCTGCAGGCCGTGGTATGGGCGGGCTTCTTCAACTTCGTCGCCGCCTTCGGCTTCGGCGTCGAGGTCGCCAAGACAGTCGGTAAGGGCGTGGTCGAGCCCAGCGTCGTGGACCAGTGGGTGATCCTGGCCGCCCTGGTGGGCGCGATCGCCTGGGATCTGATCACGTGGTACTGGGGGCTGCCGACCTCGTCGTCGCACGCGCTCATCGGCGGCTTCGCCGGCGCGGCCGTGGTCAAGGCGGGGCTCGGCTCGCTCATCGCGAGCGGCCTCATCAAGATCGCCGTGTTCATGATTCTCGCCCCGCTGATCGGGCTCGCGGTCGGATTCCTGATGATGGTGCTGACGATCAACGTCTTCAAAAACCAGACGCCAGGCCGCGTGGATCGCATCTTCCGCCGCGGACAGCTGCTCTCGGCCGCCGCCTACAGCCTCGGCCACGGCACCAACGACGCGCAGAAGACGATGGGCATCATCGCGGTCCTGCTGTTCAGCACGGGTCATCTGGGGCGGGAGTTCTACGTGCCGTTCTGGGTGATCCTCTCCGCGCACGCGGCGATGGGACTCGGCACGATGGCCGGCGGCTGGCGCATCGTGAAGACGATGGGCATGCGGATCACCAAGCTGCGTCCCGTCGGCGGCTTCTGCGCGGAGACGGCGGGCGCGCTGACGCTGATCGGCACGGCAATCGGCGGGATTCCCGTCAGCACGACGCAGACGATCAGCGGCTCGATCATGGGCGTGGGCGCCATCCAGCGCTTCTCCGCCGTGCGCTGGGGCGTCGCGGGTCGAATCATCAGCGCGTGGATCTTCACGATCCCCGCCTCGGCCGCGATCGCAGGCGTCACCTGGTACGTGCTGCGATTGCTCGGCTCGCTCTGACGAGGAAGGGCCGATGGCGCCGGAGGTCCTCGTCGTCGAAGACGAGCCGGACATCCAGGCGCTGATCGTTCACCACCTCACGCGCGACGGCTTCCGCTGTCGCACCGCCGCCGACGGCACCGAAGCGCTTGCACGCCTGCGCGCGGCCACGCCAGACCTCGTCGTGCTCGATCTCATGCTCCCGGGCATGGATGGCCTCGAGCTCACGCGCCGCCTGCGCGCGGAGCCGGCGTGGGCGGCGGTGCCGATCATCATGCTGACGGCCAAGGCTGACGAGGTCGATCGCGTCGTCGGTCTCGAGCTCGGGGCGGACGACTATGTCGCCAAGCCGTTCTCGCCGAAGGAGCTGATCGCGCGCGTGCGCGCCGTGCTGCGCCGCGCGCGACCGGCCGACGACGGACGCGCGCTGTCCGGCGGTGACGTGGCGCTCGACCCGGCACGCCACCGCGTGACGGTGTCCGGCGCGCTGGTCGAGCTCACCGCCAAAGAATTCGACCTCCTCCACGCGCTGATGGCCTCGGCGGGCCGTGTGCTCTCGCGCGAGTTCCTGCTCAACCGCGTGTGGGGCTACGCGCGTGCGGACGTGATCGAGTCGCGCACCGTGGACGTCCACGTGCGACGGCTCCGCGGCAAGCTGGGCGAGGCGGGACGTCGCATTGCGACCGTCAAAGGCGTTGGCTATCGTTTCGACTCGGAGTGAGACGGCGCCGGCGGGCAGCGCGATGACCGGCCGCGACGGTGAAACGGTAGGGGGGCGGGAGTAATCTCAAGGGTATGAGACGTCGCTGGCTCGGGTGTCTCGGGGTGATGCTCGCGGGGGGCGCGATGTCGGTGCCGCTCGGCCCGACCACCACGCAGCGCGCCGTCGACCAGATGAACGCGTCCTCGATGCGCGGCGTGCCGACGCCGCCGGTGCGCCAGGCGCCGCGTCAGGACATGGTGTGGGTGCCCGATCGCTGGGTGTCTGCGCCCGGCGTTCCGCAGGGAGTCTTCGAGCCCGGCCACTGGGTCATCTACACCCCCGAAGGTGGCCGCATCGCGCCGCCACCGCCGCGGCCGGATCTGCCGCAAACGCCCTAGAATTCCTTCACGAACCCGCCGAGCAGCGTATAGTCCGCGGTCCGCGCGCGCGTCAGCGGTAGCTCGATCCCCAGGCGCAGCGTCGTGCCCGCCAGCAGCTTCGCGTTGAAGCCGGGGATGATGCTCACGCGCGTCTTTCCGCGAAGCTCGTCGTCGGCCGACGCGCGCGTGCGCGTCACGGTGACCAGCTCCAGTAACGGCGCGAAGCGGCGTGTCGCCCGCCACGCGACCGCCGCCGACGCCGTGAGCTCCTGCTCGTGCGGACCCTCCACGTTGGCGTTGACGTTGATCTCGTACGCGACGGAGGCGAGCACATCGAAGTCGCCGAGCGCGATGCCGGCGGTGACGAACGGCTCGACCGCCGCCTCACCGCCGAGACCCCGGCGCTCCGAGCCCGTGGGGAAGCGCCCCTCGACGCCGACGGCGACCTGTGTCAGCCAGTCGAGCGATTGAAAGACCATGACCTTCGTTTCGAGCGTCACATCGCCGAAGCCGGCTTGCGCCGCGCCGTCGCGCGGGTCGTTGAAGACGAGGGGGACTTCGAGCTCGACCTGCCAGCGCGGCATGATTGGCAGCTCGAGCGCGGCGGCCGCCTCGGTCGTCCGGCCCTCGGTCGCTTTCGCGTGCTCGACAGTCACCTCGATCTCGCGTTCGATCACGGGGCGCCGCGTCCGGAGCGGGTAGAAATAGGAGACGTTCTGGGTCGTGTCCTGCGCGCGCGCTGGACACGCGACGAGGGTGAACGGGATGGCGAGCAGCGCGGCGAACGATCGTCTCATCGAGTCCTCCCAGCCTGCGCGTGTGAGGGCATGTCCGATCGCTGGCTGGCGACGGCGGCGGCGCCGTCAGCTGGCTGGCTCGGCTACTTGGTGAGAATCAGCTTGTCGGCGCGCGTGATGCGCAGCCGGTACTCCTCCTCGCCGTGCTTGATGATGAGCTCGCGTCCTTGACCGAACAGCTGCTCGCTGCGCACGACGCGCGCGCGCGCGACCCGGGTGCTCTCCGCCACCGACTCGTCTGGGCTCATACGCGGCTCGTCGCCGCAGGCTCGCGCAGACGGGTCTGGCGATGCCGCCCGCCACCGTAGAGACGCGGGAAGAAGAGCGGGCTCGCCATGAGCAGGTACAGCGCGTACGCCACGAGCTCCAGCGCACTCGGCCGCGCGCGGTAGCCGATCAATCCCGCGAGAAAGCCGCCGACGGTGCCGTGATCGTCGAGCAGCCACGAGGTGTCCCACACGGCATCGCCACCCGGCAGGAGGCCGATGCCCTGCAGCCGGCCGACGCCGGCGCTGAACAGACCGGCGGCGAGCAACAGGATGAAGAGGGACGTGACGACGAAGAATCGCTGGACGCTCAGACGCTGGCCCCCCTGAAAGACAAGCCAACCCAGCACGGCCGCCGCAGCGAGCCCGGCGGCGCCGCCGGCGAGCGCCGTCGCGCCCGACACGTCCTGAACCTGGGTCAGGAGCCCCCACAGGAACAGTACGGTCTCGGCGCCCTCGCGGAACACGCCCGTGAATGCGATGAGCCCGACCATCCACAGCTGCTGCGAGGCGCTTGCGGCGTCGACACGGCGCTGGAGCTCGCCCCGCAGGGCGCGCGCGTGGCGTCCCATCCACCAGCCGTGCCACGTCAGTAGCGCGACCGCGGCGAAGACGACCACCAGCGTGACGACGTCGGGGCCGACATCGGTGAGCGGGCCGCTGAGCGCGCTGACGGCGATGCCCATCGCGATCGAGGCGAGCACCGCCAGCGCGCCGCCGAGCGTGACGAAGACGCGACCTTCGCGTCGGCCGATCTGCGCGAGATAGGCATAGACGATGCCGAGGAGGAGTGCGGCTTCGAAGCCCTCTCGCAGGACGACGACGAAGGTCGCGCCCATCGACGTTGCCGTTACTCGGCGACGATGCGGCCCTGCGCCGTCTTCGGGTTGTACTCGCCGAAGAACGTGTAGGTGCCGGGCTTGAGCGCGCGCACGCGGATGGACGCCGTCTTGCCGCCGGGAACGACCTTCTCGATTCGGAGGTCCTTGCTCTCGACCTCCTCCGGCTTCGCGTCCTTGTTGGTGACCACGAGCACGAACGGCTCCCCCGCCTTGACTTTGATTTCCTCGGGCTTGAAGCGGTTGTTCTCGATCGTCACGGGGATCTCGGTGGGCTTGTTCTGGGCAGAGACCGGCACCGTCGTCCAGACGAGGGCGATGACGAGCGCGGCGAGTAGCGCGGCAGACCTGGCGAGCCGCTTCATGCGCGGCCTCCTTGTTGGGGCATGGGTGATAACGCGAGCAGGGTTAGGTCTACCTAATTAGCGCGATATTGTCAACCTAATCGGCCGGCGCCGGAACTCGGGCGGGCCCGCGCGGCGGGCTATGATGCCGGCGATGAAGCGACTGCTCCAGCTCGTTCGCCGGCGCATCGCTATCAAGCTGACGCTCACCCTCGTCGGCTTCGTGGCGCTGAGCATGCTGGCCGCCGGCTTGTATCTCAATCGGGCGCTCGAGGCATTCGCGGTGGATGCGCTCGAAGCCCGATTGGTCACGGCCGGGCGCCTCCTCCACGACGAGGCGCGGGGCTTGCTCCTGCGCCCGACGCCGGCGGCGTTGCGCGAGTTCGTGGTCCGCGCGGCCGCTCCGACGGGCGCGCGCGTGACGCTGATCGCGCTCGACGGCGTCGTGCTGGCCGACTCGGAGGTGCCCGAGGCGTATCTGGCCCGGCTGGAGAATCATCGCGATCGTCCCGAAGTCCGCGCCGCGCTCGGCGGGGCCGTCGGCCGCGATCTGCGGCGCAGCGTGTCGGTCGACGCGCCCCTCCTTTATATGGCGCTCGCGGTGCGCGACGGCTCGCGGACCGTCGGCATCCTGCGACTGGCGTTGCCGCTGTCCGTAGTCACATCGTCGTACGCGAAGCTGCACCATGTGCTGCTCGCCGGGGGTCTGCTGGCGCTGGCGGTGGCGGCCGGCATCGGCATGTTCGTCTCGGGGCGCGTGACGCGACCGGTCGTCGAGATGCAGGCCATCGCCCGGCGCATGAGCGAGGGCGAGTACACCGCACGCGCACACGCGCGCTCCACCGACGAGATCGGCGCCCTTGGCCGTGCCCTCAACGCCATGATGGCGCGACTGCGCGAGCGCATCGACGACCTGAAAGAAGAGCGCGCCAAGGTCACCGCGATCCTCGATGGCATGGTCGAGGGGGTCATCGCCGTCGACGCGCACGAGTGCATCGTGCTCATGAACGAGCGCGCGCGCGCGATGTTCAGCGTGGCGCCCTCGCGCGGCGACGGCAAGCCGCTGCCGGAAGTGATTCGTAACGCCGACCTGCACGAGCTGTTTCGCGCGGCGCGCGCGGCGGGGCAGGAGACACCGCTGCGTCGCGAGCTGCGGGTCGGCCACGCCGCCGGTCGCCTTCTGGAGGTCACCGCCGTCCGGCTGCAGCTCGGCGGCGGTGAGGTGGGGGCGGTCATGGTGCTGCACGACATCACCGCGCTCCGGCGGCTGGAGCGCGTGCGCACCGAGTTCGTCGCCAACGTGAGCCACGAGCTGCGCACGCCGCTCACGGCCATCCAGGGCTATCTCGAGACGCTGCTCGGTGGGGCGCTCCAGGAGCGCGCCAATGCCCGCCGGTTTCTCGAGATCGCGTTTCGGCATACGGAGCGCCTGGGACGTCTGCTCAACGACCTCACCGATCTTTCGAACATCGAGCTCGGCAAGGTCTCGCTACGACTGGCGCCCGTGCGCGTGGCCGACGTGGTCGGCTCGGTGCTCGACCTCGTGCGGCCGAAAGCCGAGGCGGGCGGCGTCGGGCTGGTCGTCGACGTCGAGCCCGCCGAGCTCGGCGTGCAGGCCGACCATGACCGCCTGGCGCAGATCCTCATCAATCTCGTGGACAACGCCGTCAAGTACACGCCGCACGGCGGCTGGGTCACCGTGCGCGCGCGCGCGATCGAGGGTCAGCGCGTCGAGGTCCGGGTGCGCGACACCGGCGTCGGAATTCCGCGCGCCGACCTGCCGCGGATCACCGAGCGGTTCTATCGGGTGGACAAGGCGCGCTCGCGCGAGCTCGGCGGCACGGGACTCGGGCTCGCGATCGTCAAGCACCTGGTGCTCGCCCACGGGGGCGAGCTGGACATCACAAGCGAGGAAGGCGAGGGAACCACGGTGCGCTTCACGCTGCCCCTCGCGGGCGCCGGCGCCAACCAGCTTTCGCTGCCGATGGAGTCACCGAGCGAGTAAGTCGCTGACCGCGGGTGTATGGTGAGCGGGTCGGCGGGCGGCCAGGCGGTCGAGCCGACGACGATGGCAGATCCGACCGTCGAACGACGGCACCAGATGTTCCCCCAGCTGACCCCCGCCCAGCTGGAGCGGGTCTCGAGCGTCGGCGCGCGTCGTACCGTGCGGGCGGGCGAGGTGCTGTTCGAGCTCGGCGAGCAGAACACCCGCTTCTTCGTCGTGATCGACGGCTCGATCGCCATCGTGCGCCCGATCGACGGCCGCGAAGAGACGGTCACCGTCCATGGGCCGGGCGAGTTCACGGGCGAGATCAACATGCTGTCGGCGCGCCGCGCGCTCGTCCGCGCGCGGGCGGTGACCGACGGGGCCATCATCGTCGTCGATCGCGAGCACCTGCGCGTGCTCGTGCAGCGCGACTTCGAGCTCAGCGAGATCCTGATGCGCGCGTTCATTCTCCGCCGCGTCGCGCTCATCGCCCACCACGTGAGCGGCATGGTGCTCATCGGGTCGCGCCACTCGGCCTCGACGCTACGCATCCGCGAGTTCCTGAGTCGCAATGGCCAGCCCTTCACGTACCAGGAAATCGAGACCGAGCCGGACGTCCAGGCGCTGCTCGATCGCTTCCACGTCGGCGTCGCCGACGTGCCGGTGATCGTGTGCGAGGGCGGACGCCTGCTGCGAAACCCCTCCATCGACACCCTCGCGTCGGCGCTCGGCTTGAGCCCCGAATTCGACGCGCAGGCGACGCGCGACGTCGTCATCGTGGGGGCGGGCCCCGCGGGCCTCGCCGCCGCGGTGTATGCGGCCTCGGAAGGGCTCGACGTGTTGGTGCTCGAGACGACGGCGCCCGGGGGCCAGGCCGGCTCGAGCTCCCGCATCGAGAACTATCTCGGATTTCCCACCGGGATCTCCGGTCAGGATCTGGCGGGTCGCGCCCTCATGCAGGCCGAGAAGTTCGGCGCCGAAGTCGCCATCGCCCGCGGCGCCGTCGCGCTGGACTGCGCGGCGAAGCCCTATCGGGTGCAGCTCGCCAGCGGCGACATCGTGCGGACGCGGACGGTGGTGATCGCGTGCGGGGCCCGGTATCGGAAGCCTGCGCTGCCGGAGCTTTCGCGCTTCGAGGGCGCCGGCGTCATGTACAGCGCGACGCACGTCGAAGCGCAGCTGTGTCGGGGTGAGAAAATCGCGATCGTCGGCGGCGGCAACTCCGCCGGACAGGCGGCCGTGTTCCTGTCTCACGGCTGTGCAGAGGTGAACGTGCTCGTGCGAGGCAAAAGCCTCGCCGACAGCATGTCGCGCTATCTCATCCAGCGACTGGAAGACAGCACCAACGTGCTGCTGCGGACACGCACCGAGATCGAGGCGCTCGAGGGAGCCGATCGACTCGATCGCGTTCGATGGCGCCTGCTGGACACGGGCAAAACGGAGACGCACGCGATCCGGCACGTGTTCATGATGACCGGCGCCGATCCGCACACCGCGTGGCTGAAGGGCTGCGTGGCGCTCGACGACAAGGGCTTTGTCAAGACGGGCCTCGATCTGAGCGCCGCAGATCTCGAGGCTGCGGGCTGGCCGCCCGCCCGACGGCCCGAGTTGCTCGAGACGAGCCGCCCCGGGGTCTTCGCCGTCGGCGACGTCCGGTCGGGGAGCATCAAGCGCGTGGCGTCGGCGGTGGGCGAAGGCTCGGTGTGCGTGCAGCTGGTTCACCGCGCGCTCAGGGACCTCTGAGCGTCGCCCGCCGGTCACGATCATTTCACCGAAACGACACACGCGCCGCGCTATAGGTCACTGCATGCGAACGAGGCTGAAGCTGCGCGGAGCGGGGGCCGACGACGTGACCGGGATCGTCACCCTGATCGCACATCTGGGCTATCCGGTGCGCGAGGACGCACTCGATCGCGCGCTCGGGTTGCTGCGTGAGGCGCCAGGACACGTCGTCGTCGTGGCCGAGCTCGACGGTGTCCTGTGTGGGCTGCTCGTCATGTCGACGCGGCTGTCGCTGACGCTGCAAGGCGTGGTCGGCGTCGTCCAAGAGCTCGTCGTTCATCCGGCGCATCGGGGTCGCGAGATCGGGGAGGGCTTGTTGCAATACGCTAAGGGGCTCGCGGCCGAGCGCGGGCTCTCACGCCTGGAGTGCGAAGTGCCGGCGCCGTACCAGCCGGTCGCGGACCGCTTCCTGTTGGAGCGAGGGTTCGAGGTCGCCGAAACGAGGACGTATCGCTGGAGCGTCCTGGAGGACAAGTATCCGCGGCTGCCAGTCGCTGCCGCGGCCCGGCCACTGCGCTCGATCCCTGCCTGAGCGGCCGCCCGGCGTAACCGAAACTTCACGCGTTCGCAGGCCCGTCGGTCACACGAGATCGGCATCCTGTATGCCGTGGATACTCGTGGTCGCGGAGACCTCCACGTCCACTCTCGCTGGAGCGACGGCGCCCAGTCGCCCGAGGCGATCGTGCTGGCGGCTGCCCGGAGGCAACTCGACGTCCTCGCCATCACCGATCACGACGAGATCCGCGGCGCCTTGCGCGCGCATGACTTTGCCGCCGCGCAGCCGGCGCTCGGGGTTGAGGTGGTCGTCGGTGAGGAGATCAGCACGCTCAACGGCCACCTGCTCGGCTTGTGGCTGACCGAACGGGTGCCGCCCGGTCTTTCCGCGCTGCGCACGATCGAGCTGATCCACGCGCAGGGCGGTGTCGCCGTGGCCGCGCATCCCTTCCACCCCCTGCGCGGCATCGCGCGCGGCCATCACGGGCTCGGCACGCTCGTGCCCGATTTGCCACTGGACGGCCTCGAGGTCGTCAACAACGCCGGCGTCTTCTCCCGGCTCTATGATGCCTGGGCGGCCTTGCGCAACGTCGAGTGGCTGCTGCCCGTTACCGGCGGCAGCGACGCGCACGATGTCTGGTACCTCGGCAGCGGGCTGACGCGCTTTCCGGGGCGCACCGCCGCCGACCTCCGCGCCGCGCTCCTGGCCGGCCGCACGCGCGCCCACGTCGCCTGGTCGTGGACGGCACGCAAGATGCCGCGGCATCTTCGCATTCAGATCCGCAGCCTGATCCGCTTCCTGATGCTGTGTCGTCAACGGATGGAGCCCGTGCAATGACCGGCGGCGTCACCTCAGTCGCCGAGCACTCGCTTTCTCAGCAGATGCATGTCGAGCGGCACCAGCCCGCCGAGCATGATCGCCACGAGCACGAACAGGCTTGCCAGGTGCCAGCCGATCCCGTCACCGAGCAGCAGTCCGCGCACGCCTTCGGCGAGGTGATAGAGCGGATTCACGCTCGAGATCGCCGCCAGCAGCGGATGGCCGAGCGGGAAGTACGTGGCCGACACGAATCCCATCGGCAGGATCACGAGAAAGATCGGCAAGTTCATGTGGTCGATCGTCGGCACGAGCGCCGTGAAGCAGAGACCGAGCGCGGCGAACGCGCACGCGCTCGGGAAGACGATCGGAATCACGACCGGCAGGAGCGTGAGCTCCAGCTGCAGCACGCCGAGCGCCTGGCAGACGGAGAGCACGCCCGCGACGATGGCGACGTACACCGTCGTCAGCAGCGCCGCCCACAGGACCTCGCCCCACACGACGTGGCGTAGCTCGATCTGCGTGGTGAGCTGGCCCTCCCAGGTGCGCTGATAGCGCATCCGAATGAATGCGCCGAACAGCGACTGGAACACGGCCGTCATGAACGTCGCGTACGCGAGCATGCCGGGTGCGACGAAGTTGATGTAATCGACGCGCCGGCCGTTCCACTCGAGGCCCGACGCCATGTAGGCGCCGAGGCCGAGACCGAACGCGAGCAACAGCGTGATTGGCTCCAGCGCGGGCGGCAGGAACGAGGTGTGCCAGTTCTTCAGATACACGCGCAGGTGCCGACCGACCACCGCGCGGCTCTGCCACTCGAACGCCGCCGTCAAGCCGCGCATGGAGCGAGCGCCAGCTTCAGGAAGAGGTCGTCGAGGTTGGGCGGCCTCACCTCGTAGCGCAACGCGGGAAAAGCGCGCGCGAAGTCGGCGAGCTGCTCGCCGCTGAGTGGCAGGTGCCACGCGCCGAGGACGGCGAGCGGCTCGCCAAGGCCCCGCGCACCAAGCCACGCGGCGATCGCGGGTGTGTCGGCTGCCAGCACGACGACATGCTCGCCGAGCATATCGCCCATCACCGACTTGGGCGTGCCGTGCGCGACGACCTTGCCTTGCGCCAGCACCGTGAGCGCGTCGCTGAGGCGCTCGGCCTCGTCCATGTAGTGCGTCGTCAGCACGATGCCGAGTCCTTCCGCGCGGAGTCCGTTGACGAGGTCCCACACGGCGACACGCGCGTGCGGATCGAGGCCCGTCGTCGGCTCGTCGAGAAACAGCAGGCGCGGCCGATGCATCAGCGCCCGCGCGATCATCAGCCGGCGACGAAAGCCGCCCGACAGCCCTTCGGGCTTGTCCGCGGCGTAGGTGGCGAGCGCAAACCGCTCGAGCAGCTCGTCGGCACGCCGGCGCACGTCGGACGGCCGCGGCCGGAAGTAACTCGCGACGATCTCGAGATTCTGTCGGACGGTGAAGTCGCCGTCGAACGTGTCGTCCTGGGTGCACACGCCGAGCTGGCGCTTGAAGCGCCCGACGTCGCGCGAGACGTCATGACCCTCAAAGCAAATCGTTCCCGCGTCGGCGGTGAGGAACCCGTACAACATCCGCAACGTCGTCGTCTTACCGGCACCGTTCGGCCCGAGCAGTCCGAGCACCTGTCCGGCGTGGCACACGAGATCGACACCGTCGACGACGCGACGTCCACCCAGATGCTTCACGAGACCGTGAGCTTCGAGCAGCAGAGACATGTTGGCCATTGTACCGGCCGCGTTGCCGCCGATTTCAGCCACGCGCGAGGCGGCGCGGCAGGGCGTCGTACGTCTCGACCCGCCGTTGGGTGGGTGAGTCTCCGAAGTAATCGATGACGCTGTCGATCCGACGCCGCCGATCAGGTGGTAAGAGCGTCACGGCTTTGGTGACGAGTCTTCGCATCCGTCGAAGCGCCAGCGCGTGTCTGTGCAAGTCGGCCGTCCAGTCGCGAAGCATAGTTTCCCCCGTCCCCTTGTAGATGACGTGCCGTGAGCAATTCGTCGCAAGCGGCGTGAAAAAGCCGCGCGACGTGGCGCGTCTGCGGGACGAGCGTGATATCTTGGCGTGGGCGCCGACGCTCACACGATGCCGCGGTTGACGTTGACACTTCTAGGCGGCTTTCGAGCGCGCCTCGATTCCGCCGCCCCACTCACACTCCCGACCCGTAAGGCGAGAGCGCTGCTCGCGTACCTCGCGCTGCCTGCGGGCTCGCCTCAACCCAGAGACAAGCTGGCAACTCTGCTGTGGGGCAGCACGCTGGAAACGACGGCGCGGACGAGCCTGCGGCAGACCCTCTACGCGCTCCGTAAGAGTCTGCACGGCGCCGGTGCACGCCTGCTCGCGATCGATGGGGAGAGCGTCAGCCTGGATCCCGACTCCGTGACGGTCGACGTCCGCGACTTCGAGCTGCGCGCCGCCGAGGCGACGCCGGCGGCGCTGGCCGAAGCGGCGGCGCTCTATCAGGGCGATTTTCTCGAAGGTCTCGCGGTCGACGAGCCGCCGTTCGACGACTGGCTTCTCGGGCACCGCGAGCGGCTGCGCGAGATGGCGCTGAAGTCGCTGGCCGGGCTGCTGGGCCACCAACGAACAATAGGGTCGACCGATGCCGCGATACAGACCGCATTGAGGCTGCTGGAGCTCGACGCGCTGCAGGAGCCCGTCCATCGCGCGCTGATGCAGCTGTACGTCGAGACGAGCCGGCGCGGATCGGCTCTGCGCCAGTACCAGCTCTGTGTGGCGGCGCTTCAGCGCGAGCTTCGCGCCGAGCCCGAGGCGGAGACGAAGTCGCTCTATCACGAAATCTTAAAGACTCGTGCGCAGGCGGTCGCCGAGCGACCGAGCCTGCCAATTCAGCTTCAGACGACCAAGCCATTGATTCCGGCGCCGGCGCACAGCGAGCCACCGGCCGCATGGGAGCCGCCGCTGGTTGGTCGTCAGCGGGATCTGGCGCGATTGCGCGAGGCTCTCGACGAGACCTTGGCGGGGCGCGGGCGTCTCGTCGTTCTCATCGGGGAGACGGGGGCCGGCAAGACGCGTCTGGCGAACGAGCTGACGGCGGCCGCTACGCGCCGGCAGGCGCGGGTGCTCGTCGGCCGGTGCTACGAGACCGAGCGCATCCTTCCGTTCGCGCCCTGGGTCCACGCGCTGCGCGCCAGCCGAATCCTCGAAGACCGAGAGATCCTCGATTCCCTGGAGCCCGGCTGGCGCGATGAGCTGCAGCGGTTGCTGCCCGAGCTGCCCAGGGAGGCCCGATCGTTCGCGCCGTCGTCGGTTGGGAAGCCGCCCGAGCGCAGCGGCGGTGATCCGCGCTATCCGTTCGAGGCCATCAGCGAGCTGCTCAAGCGACTCACGCGACGGCAGCCGTGCGTCGTCGTGCTGGAGGACGTCCACTGGGCCGACGAGATGAGCGTTCGTTTCCTGGCATTTCTCGGCCGGCGTGCCGACGAGATGCCGCTGCTCCTCGTGGTGACGATCCGCGAGGAAGACCTGGCTGACCTCGGTCTTCTGCGCCAGTCCCTGAATGAGCTCGAGGAGAACGGCAACGTCACGCGACTGTCCGTGTCGGCGCTCTCTCGCGGCGATACCGTTGCGCTCGTTCAGGCGCTCGCCCCACCGTCCATTCCCCAGCAGCTCGTCACGGATCTTGGACAGGAGGCGTGGCGTATCAGCGACGGCAACGCCTTTGTCGTGATCGAGGTGATGCACGCGCTGCGCGAGGGCCAGACGGTCTCACTGGCGCGCCGCCTTCCGTTGCCCACAAGAGTCCGCACGCTGGTCGTGCGGCGCCTAGAGCACCTGTCCGAGCGGGCGCGACGTCTCGCGGCGGTGGCCGCCGTGATCGGTCGCCAGTTCGACTTTGCGCTCGTTCAGCGCGCGGCCGATATGTCCGAGCGCGAGGCGGCCGAGGGCGTGGAGGAGCTCGTCCGCCACCGAGTCCTTCGCGGCGCGGGCGACGGACTGGAGTTCAGTCACGACTACATCCGCGAGGCGGCGACCGGTGAGCTGCCGCCGCCGCTCCGGATGGCGCTGCACCGCCGGGTGGCCGAGACGCTGGAGGACATCTGCGCGCACGATCTGGCCGGGCATGCGCTTGCCCTCGGCACCCATTACCGAAACGGCGAAGCGTGGGACAAGGCAGCCGCGTTTCTGGACATGGCCGGACGCCGCGCGGCTGCACGCTCGGCGCATCAAGAGGCCGTGGCATGTTTCGAAGAGGCCTTGAGCGCGCTGCGGCGCTTGCCGTCGAGCCGCGAGGTCGACGAACGCAGCGCCGACGTCCGCATCGAGCTGCGCCAGAGCCTGTACCCGATGGGTCGCTTCGCGGATCTGCTCCGGCACCTGCGCGAGGCGGAGCGTATCGCCGAGAAGCTCGGCGACCGACCGCGTCTGGCGCGCGTCGCGGCCTACATCAGCAATCACGCCTGGATCACCGGGAATCTGGATCAGGCACTGGCGTTCGGCCAGCGTGCCCTCACGCTCGCGGAGGCGATCCCCAGCGCCGGGCTCGCAATCGAGGCGAACTTCCGTATCGGTCAGGTGCACTGGAGTCTCGGCCGACACCGCGAAGCATTGAGCTTCTTCGAGCGTTGCGGCACCGCGGCGGAGCCGCCGGAAGGGGCACGGTATGCCGGCTCGGGTTGGCCGACCGAGTTCGCTCTGGCCGAGTTGAGCCTCTACTACCTCGCCGCGCCGCTGACGGAGCTGGGACGTTTCGAGGAGGCGCTGGCGGCGGCGAAGCGTGCGCTGGAGTTCGCCACGCGGATCGATCGCCCCTTCGCGCTCGCCGGCTCCCACGCGGCGATCGGGCGTGTCCACCTCTATCAAGGGCGCCTGGGTGAGGCGGCCGCTGCGCTCAGCCGAGGGCTGGAAGTGTGTCGACGCTGGGAGTTTTCAGTCCACCGGCCATGGCTCTCGGCGGCGCTCGGCCATACCTACGCCCTCGCCGGGAGAGTCGAAAAAGGCCTGTCGATCTTGCGTCACGCCGTCGACGATGCCGAACGGCTGGGCAACGTCGGCGGCCACGCATGGCGTCTCGCCGCGCTCGGCGATGCGCTGCTTCGCGCCGGGCGCGCCGACGAAGCGGCCATGAGGGCCAACCAGTCCCTCGAGCAATCTCGCCAGCGAGGCGAGCGGGGTCACGAGGCGTGGGCGTTGCGCCTGCAGGGAGAGGTTGCTGCGTCGCGGCGACTCTTCGACGCCGCGCACGAGCGGTTTCACGAGGCGCTGGCTGTGGCCTGCGAGCTCCAGATGCGGCCGCTCGAGGCGCGGTGTCACCTTGGCCTCGCCGCGCTTCATCAGGCCGCGGGGCTGAGCGACGAAGCGGGCGCAGCGCAGCGTCGCGCGATCGAGATGTTCGGCAGCATGGGCGCGGACTACTGGGTGACCCAGGCCCAGCGTCTCGGCCGCGCCCCGTCGCCGCCCACGAGCTAGCCCCGCACGCGTCGGGTTTTTTGCCCGACGTCGAGCCATTCCGCGTCGGCGGATCCCCGCCAATCTTTTCACGCCGATCGCGACGGATTGCTCACGCCTTGCCCCGTACAACGGTCACGACCAATGACGCATGAATGTCGGCAATGCCTCGGGGGAAAGGAGGGCGCGATGCGGTCTGACGGCAAGGCAGCCGGGGACATAACCGAGACCACGCGCGAGCGCGTCGGCCGACTCGCGGTGGCGCTTCGCGAAGCCCAGGCGCGCGGTGAGGTCGTGCCTGCGTGCGAGCCCGACGTGGTGGCGCATTTCCTCGTCGCGTCGCTCGAAGGCGCAGCGCTGGTCTCGCGGACGACGAGGGACGTCACGGTGATGCGGCAGTGCGTGAGCGAGCTCGAGCGATATCTCGCGCTGTACGAGGTGCGGTCGTGAGCGAGGTGGTGGCCGTGACGCTGATCGGGTCCGCGCCGCTCGCGGTTGTGCTCGTGCTGCTGGCGTGGGCGGACCGACGCGAGCGCCGGCGTCGCGAGGTGCTGTCGCGTCAGATCGCGCTGACCGACTGCGTCCACGAGCGGCTCGGCGCGGTGGCGGCGCCGGTCGTGCGTCATCGTCGTGGCGTCTGGTACGTCGCGATCGCCGTGCCGTTCGAGCGGCCCGCGGTGATCGAAGCGCTCGTCGCGATCGTGCTGGAGGCGTTTCCCGCACACGATCGACGCTCACTTGAGATCGTGCTGACGCACAGGCCCGAGACGCCGCCCGCGAGGGCGGCGGGTGGCCGTGGCGTCAAACAGGAGTCGCTGTCATGGACATGAACGAGTACGCACTCGAGGTTCTCACGCGAGCCCGTCTGTCGGAACTGCGCGCGACGAGAGACCGCGTGGCTGCCTCGCGTCCGCTTCGGGTGTCGTTGGGTGGCGCACTGGTCCGCCTCGGGCGGCGCCTACAGGGCGTGCGGAACGTCGTGAGCGATGTCGAGCGTGACGCGCTGACCCGACGGAGCAGGACAGCATGAATTCCTCAGCAACGCCGTGAGCCGTGCGTCCCGACCCGGGAGCGGGACGCACGGATGAGACGGCGGCGAGTCCATGAGATTCTTGGACAGCGCTGACGTCGCCGATCGCGGCGAGGAAGGAGCTGCTGGTGGCAGTATCCCCGCTGGCGGGCAAGCCGCCCACCCCGGAGATGTTGGTGGACGTGGCCCGCCTCGAACGCGACTACTATGCGCACACGCCCGACGTGAGCAATCCAAACGAGCGCGTCAGCTTCGGGACCAGCGGGCACCGGGGCTCCTCTCTCCGTGGCTCGTTCACCGAGGCGCACATCGTGGCGATCACCCAGGCGATCTGCGAATACCGGCGAAGCCAGGGTATCGATGGCCCCCTCTACGTGGGCAAGGACACCCACGCGCTCTCACGCCCCGCAGAGCGCACGGCGCTCGAGGTGCTCGCGGCGAATGCAGTGGAGACGATCATCCAGCGCGACGATGGCGTGACGCCCACGCCCACGATCTCGCGCGCGATTCTCGCGTACAACCGTGGCCGCACGGCGCATCTTGCGGACGGCATCGTCGTCACGCCCTCGCACAATCCGCCGGCGGACGGCGGCTTCAAGTACAACCCGCCCGACGGCGGCCCCGCCGACACGCAGGTGACCGGATGGGTGCAGGAGCGTGCGAACGACCTGCTGCGGCAGCGGAATGCCGGCGTCAAACGCGTCGCGTTCGAGAAGGCGCTTGCCGCGCCGACCACGCGGCAGGAAGACTTCGTCGAGCCGTACGTCCGCGACTTGCGAAACGTGATCGACATGGACGCGATCCGCGCCGCCGATTTGTCGCTGGCCGTGGATCCGCTCGGCGGCACCACGCGGGAATACTGGGACGCGATCAACTCGCTGTACGGACTGCGTATCGCGATCGTCAATCCCGCGATCGACCCGCAGTTCGGATTCATGACCGTCGACCACGATGGTCAGATCCGGATGGACCCGTCCAGCCCGTATGCGATGACGCGGCTCGTCGGCCTCAAAGATCGCTATCGCGTCGCGTTCGGTACCGATCCCGATGCAGACCGGCACGGAATCGTCACGGCGTCGACGGGGTTGATGAATCCCAACCACTACCTCGCGGTCGCGCTGGACTATTTGCTGACGAACCGTCCGGACTGGCCGCGACGTGCTGCGGTGGGAAAGACGATCGTCAGCAGCAGTCTCATCGACCGTGTCGTCGACCGACGGGGGGCTGTGCTGTCCGAGGTGCCCGTGGGGTTCAAGTGGTTCGTGCGCGGTCTGTTCGAGGGCTCGCTCTGCTTCGGCGGCGAAGAGAGCGCGGGCGCAAGCTTTCTACGTCGCGACGGCACCGTGTGGGCGACCGACAAGGACGGGCCGATCATGGCGCTCCTGGCGGCCGAGATCACCGCGCGCAGCGGCGCGGATCCGGGCGAGCACTATCGCGCGCTGACCGCGGAGCTCGGTACACCGCACTACACGCGGATCGACGCCGCGGCGACGCCCGAGCAGAAGGCGAGGCTCGCGAAGCTGACGCCAGATGCGATCGTGGCCTCGCACCTGGCGGGCGAGCCGATCACCGCGAAGCTGAGCCATGCTCCGGGCAATCGCGCGCCCATCGGCGGCGTGAAGGTCATCGCGCGTAGCGGCTGGTTCGCGGCGCGGCCATCGGGCACCGAGAACGTCTACAAGGTCTACGCGGAGAGCTTCAAAGATCCCGCGCACCTCGAGACGATCGTCAGCGAAGCGCAGGCGATGGTCAGTCGCTCGCTCGCCACGTGACGCCTCCTCAGTACGCGGGCACCGGCACCCAGTTGTCCGGGCACGTCGCGACGTTGGGGTAATACGCGCCGTAGCTCGGGCAGTAATACCAGTACGCTGGCGCCGGTGGCTGGTATACAGGCGGGTCGTAGTACCCGTAAAACGGGACGACGGGCGCGACGAATACTCCGCCGTGAAAGCCGCGATGGAAGCCGTGGTGCCCGACGAAGTGATGCCCCTCGAAGTGCCCGTTGAAGTGTCCGACTCCTGAATGACCGACGACGGCGCCCGGGTGTCCGCCGGCCGCAGCGTGTCCGCCCGCGGCGAGGGCCGGGTCGGGCGCGCCGACCGCGAGCATGATCGCAAGCGCGGCGAGCGCGATGAATCTCATGGTCTCAGTACCTCACTTTCCCTCCATCGTTTAGGACGGGCGCGGCTCGAGCGAATTTACGTCACCGTAGTAGGGACGCCCCCTGGATGAGGCGGTAGTCCCAGACAGAGACGCGATAGTGGTCAGCCGCCGGGAGATTGCGGACGTTGAAGTATGCGCGCCCGAAGCCGCCGACCCCGGGCGGGCCCCACACGACGCGCTGATCCACGACTTTGCCGGACGCGTCGAGGACTTGGACGAGAAGGCGGACATCCGCCGCGTATTCGCCGTACCGGTTGAAGATATAACCATCGAGTCGACGCACGCCGCCGGCCTCGGGCGCGGCGCTCCATTCGACGGCGAAGTAGCGTTCCCACCCGGGAATCAGCGTCGTCAGCGACGCCGTTGAGACCGTGTCGCGTGTGGTGACGGCGCAACCCGCCGCAAGGATGGCCGTAAGCGCCATGACAGCACCGGGAACGAGCTTGCGCCGCAGCATCTGCATGTCCTCCCATCACTGTCGATGCTGAAGCGCAGGTGGCGGGTTCTTTCGGGCAAAGCGCCCGAAGACGGGGCGAGCTCGTTTACGTCGCGCGTGTCGACGGCCGCCCGGCGGAGTCCCAGGGGATCTTCGCGAGCACGGCTGACTTTGCGGGGTCGGCGTACACGCCGAACGCGTCGACCAATGCCCCCTGGACGCCCGTCGTCGTGGCAAGCGCGTACACGACCGCCATGTCGTCGGGATCGGAGACACCTTCGAAGCGGTACGCCTCGCGGATCACCAGCTCCGTCGGCTGCAGAACCTTCCCGGTCGTGATGGTCTGAAGGCCGCCCTCGACGACGCGGAATCCTTCACGGAACCCGCGCTGCGCGAGCTGGTCAAGCGCTGCCGCTTCCCCGGTCGCATCACTGCCCATGGTATTTGGAGGCCGTGAAGCGCAGACTGGATCCGCGATGTCTTAAGACGTAGGGAGGGGCACCATGGGCGAGCTGACCACGGGCCACGTCGTGCTGGACGCGGCACTCATCGTCGCCATGATGCTCGTGCTCCACTGGATGGAGTGGAAGCGCAACAGAGCTGAGCACCGGCGACAAGACCGCCACGTCCAACTCGACGTGAGACCGTCAAAGAAGGCCGCTTAGGCGGCTCGACGTTCGTCTTCGCGGTTGCGTCCCGGCAGAGATCGCCTTCCTGAGCTCCCAGCGCCGATGACGTCAGATCCGATCGTCCGCACGCCATCGACGGCTTCCTGAACAACCGTGACGGCGCCGCGGATCGTCGAGGTCAGGACGGCCCGGGCGACCTCGACGGTTCCAACAGTCAACACGGCGAGCGTCCGCAGCACGCCCGGAACGATGCCGCCTGGCGTGTTGTTGACGGTCGAGACGGCCGTCCGACGTCTCGGAGCCGCACCGGGCGCGCCAGATTCCGTTTGATTACGTCGACGTCCGTTCCGCTTGTTCTTCGCCATGACACCCTCCTCCCCCTCGGGCGGAGCGGAGCGTACGCAAGAATCAAACCGGTAGCGTCCCGGGCCGGAGTTGCAAAAGTACAAGGCGCGCAGACGGCGCTCCGCACCGCGACGTCATCGAATCGTAACGATCGACGACCGCCGCGACCGACTACGGCAGCCGGCGCCGAGCGCTATCGTCCTTCGTCGGCGACGATGGTCGCCAGCAGCGAACGTGGATGCACCGGGCGTCTTCGAATCGAACGACGACCTCATGATCCTCGATCGGCTCGCCGCAATGAGCGCATATCGTGGCGGCCAGTGGTCGCGTGCGTGCGGAAAGCATGGGTGCCTCCTCTCTGCTGCGGCCGTCAGCGTGCGGGATGCGGGCTACATCGTAATGACGACGGTGTGAAGTTCTCGGCGTGTCGCTCGTCGTGCAACCTTCACGACGCCGTCACGCGACGCCGTCACGCGAGCGCAACACGCGACGGCGCCGGCGCACGAGTCGCCTGACGAACTTCACGAGTTCGTCATCATTCGGTAACGCAGCACGGGCCATCATCAGCCCGTGGTCGAGCTTCTCGGAATCGGCGTACCCGACGAGCGCGGCAGATGGCTGCTGCATCGCGTGTCTGCCCGGTCCGAGCATGGTGAGCTCACGGCGGTCGTCGTCGACGGCCTCCTGGTCTTCGACGGGCCGGCCATGGCGTTCGACGACGACGTCGTGGGCCGCCGGCTGCGCGGCATGGTCGGCTGACGCGATGGACGTCGTCACCCTCTTCGCGGCGCAGGGTTCGGCTCGCTACGGGGAGACGGTGACACAGCTGGAGCACGCACTGCAGTGCGCGGCGCTGGCACGCCGCGCACGCGCCGACGACGAAGTCGTGCTGGCCGCGCTCCTTCACGACGTCGGCCATCTCGTCTCGCGGGCTCCCGAACGCCCGTCTGGCCACCACGGCCACGAAGGCTCGGCGCTGCTGAGGCCCTGGGTCTCCGCACGGGTGGCATGGCTCGTCGAGCATCACGTCGTGGCCAAGCGCTACCTCTGCACGGTCGATCCGCGCTATGCCGAGCGGCTGTCGCCAGCGTCCGTTCACTCGCTCGGCGTGCAGGGGGCGACGCTCGAGCTCGAGGAGCGGCTCGCCCTGGAGATCCGTCCGTGGTTCGCCGATGCGGTCCGTATCCGCCGCTGGGACGACGAGGCGAAGGTCGCCGGCGCGTGTGTGCCGCCGCTCGTTGCGTATCGTCCGCTCCTCGAGCGCTGGCTCGGATCGCAATCGTGGTGCGTGTCGCCGGGGATCGTCTGAGTGAGCGCCGACGAGCGCGTCGGCAGTGAGTCGCGCGCGCGGCTGGTGGCGGATCTCGCGCTGCTCGGCGGCCGGCTCGCGCTCGAGCGCTTCCATCGCGCGCACGTCTCGGTCAAGTACGACGGGACGCTGGTGACCGACGCCGACATCGCCATCCAGGAGGCGCTGGGGCGCGAGATCGCGCGCGCGTTCCCCGCGGATGGGTTAGTCGGCGAAGAGGGGCCCATCGGCGAGATACGTCGTGAGGCGCGTTACGCCTGGATCATTGATCCGATCGATGGGACGAACAACTTCGCGCGCGGCATGCCGGGATTCGCGATCTCGGTCGGCGTGCTGCGTGATCGCGTGCCGTTCGCGGGCGCCGTGTACGATCCGATCGCGCGGTGGCTCTTCACCGCCTGCGCGGGCCGCGGCGCGTGGCTCAACGAGCGGCCGTTGCGCATCCGCGCCGAGCCGCTCACCGCCGACTTCGTGTTTGCGATGCGGTCGCCGTGCGTGGGCGGCGTGCCGAGCTACGTCGACGGGTGGCTGCAGCGCCATCGCGTGCGTCGCTTCGGCTCGACCGCGCTGCATCTCTGCTATGTGGCGTTGGGCGGTGTCGACTTCGTCCATGACGAGCGCGCGACGCTCTGGGACATCGCGGGTGCTGCGCCGGTGCTGCTCGAAGCCGGCGGCGCGCTGACGACTGACGAGGGCACGCCGCTCTTCCCGCTCAGCGCCGCGCAGACGCGCGGCGCCCCGATCGCGCTGCTCGCGGGCCATCCGGCCGCGCACGCTGTCGCCGCTCGAGACATACGCATCGGACGTGCCCTCGCCCCGCTCTCGGTGGGCGAGCGTTAATCCGCGACGCCCAGGACCCGTGGGGTCATAAAGGTGCTGGCCGAGCCGGCGTATTCCTCGTACACTCCCGGGGCGTCCGCAGTCCGGTGCTCAGGGCGGGAGGTCAACACGGCCTAACGAGGAAAGGAAGGACCCGATGGCGCGCGGCAAGACGATCCGCGAAGAGGCTTCGATCATCTCGACGGCGGTGGGAGCAGCGGAAGCACTGACTGTTGGCGTGGTTCACCTCGCGGAGCGGACGCTCGTCGAAGCGCTGCACGCGGCCGAGGACGTCGGCAGTGAGATCGGATCCACCCTCGTGCGCGCCGCTCGCGGATCCATCCAGGCTGCCAGCGACATCGGGGGCGACCTCGTCCACGTCGGACAGGCCGTCTCGCGCGGCATCGCCGAGCCGGCCCGCGGCCTCGGCAGTGGCCTCATGCGTATGACCGGCGGCGTCCGACCCGCGACCGATGTCCGCCGACGTTCGGACTCGGGTCGTGATGGTGCCGTGCGCAAGCCGCTCGCCAAGGCGCGTGTGCAACGGCGCCGCCGCCGCGCCGTCGCCTGACGCCCTGCGCCTGGCCTAGGCCGAGCGTCGCCTCGTGACCGCGCGGCGGCGTCGCGTCCCCTGAGCGAGCGGCCGTCGCGCTGCCGCGCCGTCGAGCTTGATCAGCGAGCGGACGCCGGCGACGGTGCCGCTGAGCGTCGTGCGCACCGAGCGGCTGGCTGTGCCGCCGAGGCGGTCGGCGGCTTCGACCGCGCCCTGTGCCGCGGCCCGCGCGATCGATGCGACATCGGCGCCGAGGGTGCGTGCCGCTTCCGCCGTTCCCTCGACGGCTCGGCGCGCCACCAGGGCGACGTCACCGCCGACTTCGCCTGTCGCCTTCACCGCTCCGCGTGTCGCCGAGCGCGCCACGCCGCCGAGCTCGCCACCGATCTCTTCGGCTGCCTCGATCGTCCCGCGGATCGCGTGTTTGGCCACCGAGCCGAGGTCGGCGCCGATCACTTCGGCGGCGCGAATCGAGCCGCGCACCGCGGCCACCGCCGTGGTCCCCGCCTCGGCGCCGACGTCGCGCGCGCCGGCCAGCGCGCTGACCAGCGTGTTCCGCACGAGATTGACGATGCCGACGGACAGGACCTCGCCGCCGCTGATCGCGCTGTAGATTACGCGCTGCACGTTGCCCGCGCTGCTGGCGCGCAAGCTTCGGGCTCCGTTGATCGCGCCGGCCTCATTCACGGCAGATCGTTCGGGGCTGGCAAGCGCGCGTTTGCGTGTGGCCATGGATCGCTCCTCCATCGACTGATTAGGGAGATGTCGTAAGTCGGCGACGGCTTTCGTGCACGACCGCCGGCGCCAGCGCGCTCGCGGCGACCACGAGCCAATCGATCGGCGCCAGCGCCGTCACGCCGAGGACGCGACGCAGTGGCGGAACGAGCATCGCCGCCAGCTGCGCACCGAGACTGGCGAGCACGACGGTGCCGACCCGCGAGTGTCCGCCGGCTGTCCCGTTCGCATCGGCGGCCGACCGATAACGCCATGTGTGCAGCAGCTGGGCGGCCGTGAGACTCGAGAACGCCAGCGTGGCGGACTGCGGTCCCGCGCCGTAGCGTGCGAGGCCGACCGCCTGAGCGCCGAGCGCCGCCGCCGTGAGCAGCGCGCCGTCGGCCGCGATCTCGCGCAAATCCGCGCCGCCGAGCATCGCCGCCGCGGGATCGCGCGGCGGCCGCTCCATCACCGCGCGATCGGCGGGCTCCACCGCCAGGGCGAGGGCGGGGGCGACGTCCGAAAGCAGATTGATCCACAGCAATTGGATCGCCGACAGCGGGCGTGGCATCCCGATCGCGAGCGCGCCAAGCGTCGCCATGATCTCGCTCGCATTCGTCGACAGCAGGAACCGGAGGCTCCGGCCGACGTTGGCGTGGATCGCACGGCCCTGCGCGACGGCACGGACGAGCGCGGCGAAATCGTCCTGCAGCAGCACGACGTCGGCGACGTCCCGAGCCAGATCGGTCCCGCGGGCGCCCATCGCGATGCCGATGTCGGCGGCACGCAGCGCGGCGGCGTCGTTGATGCCGTCGCCCGTCATCGCGACGACGTGACCGGCCGCCTGCAGCGCACGGACGATCTGGTACTTGTGCGCCGGCGACACCCGTGCGAAGACGTCGGCTTCGGCGGTCAGCGCGGACAATCGCGCGGCATCGGCGCTGGCCAGGGCCGACGCCTCGACCACGCGGCCGCGCAGGCCGAGCTCGCGCGAGATCGCGGCCGCCGTCTGCGGATGATCGCCCGTCAGCATGATCGTGCGAATTCCGGCGAGTCGGCACGCGGCGATCGCCTCGCGCACGCCCTCGCGCACGGGATCGGTGAGCGCGACGAGCCCGATCCACACGAGGTCCTCGTAGTGCGAGGCGTCGCCGCCCTCGCGGTCCGCGTACGCCAGGCCGAGGACGCGCAGTCCGCGTGCAGCAATGGCGGCGATCCGCGCCCGGATGCGTTCGCGCTGGGCCAGGTCGAGGGGCGCGACTCCGTCGGGCGTCACGAGCCGGTTGGCGCGGGCGAGCACGTCCTCCGGCGCGCCCTTCAGCGTCGTCAGCAAACGGTCGCCGCGGCCGTGCACCGTCGCCATCCACGTATCGCCGTTTCGACGCGGGCGGCTCGCGACAACGGGATGGGCGTCGCGGAGAGCACGGTAGTCGAGGCCGGCCTCGTGCGCCGCGAGGAGCAGCGCGCCTTCGGTGGCGCTGCCGCGCACCTCCACACCGTCGACGAGATCCGCCTCGTTGCAGAGCGCGGCGACGGTGAGCGCCAGCCGCAGCGCCGGGTCGGCGGCGACGGCGCCGGCGACGTCGTGCCGGCGGTACTCGCGGTCGCCGACGTACCAGATGTCGGCGACCATCCGATTCTCCGTGAGCGTGCCGGTCTTGTCGGCGCAGATGACGGTCGTCGCCCCGAGGCTCTCGACTGCTGCCAGGCGGCGCACGAGGACCCCGTGTCGCATGAGACGCTGCATGCCGAGCGCGAGCGTCGTCGTCGCCACCGCCGGCAGACCCTCCGGCACCGCCGCGACGGCGAGTGAGACGGCCGAGCGCACCATGTCGATGAAGGGGATGCCGCGCAGCAGGCCGAGCGCCAGCGCCGCCGCGCAGCCACCGAGCGAGACGCCGACGAGCCCGCGTCCCAGGCGCGCGAGCTGGCGCTCCAGTGGCGTGACGGGCGCGGTCGTCTCCGTGACGAGCGAGCGGATCCGGCCGACTTCGCTCTCGCGGCCAATCGCCGTCACGCATGCCACGCCCTCGCCTTCGGCGACGGCCGTCCCGGCGTAGACCATGGTGCGGCGGTCACCGAGCGCCGCGTCGACCGAGCAGCGTGCCTGCGGGAACTTCCAGACGGCCAGACTCTCGCCGGTGAGCACGGACTCGTCGACGGTGAGATTGTCGGCCGAGAGCAACCGCGCATCCGCGGGGACGTCATACCCGGCGCGGAGCACCACCAGGTCACCCGGCACCAGCGCCGCCGCCGGCACGATGCTCTCGGCGCCGTCGCGCAGCACGACGGCCTGCGGGATGGTCGCGTTCTGCAGTGCGGTGAGGACGCGCTCGACGCGGCTCTCGGTCACGTAGCCGACGGCGGCGTTCGCCGCCACGACAGCCAGAATCACCGCGGCATCGAGGACGGCGCCGCCGAGGAGCGAGAGGGCCGCCGCGCCGCCGAGCAGCACGACGGGCAGCGAGCTGAGATGGTCGGCGACGATGGCGGCTCCGGACTTTGGCCGGTGCGCCGGCAGGACATTGCCGCCGTGGGCGAGCCGTCGGCGTTCGGCTTCGTGCCGCGTGAGCCCTGTGTCGGCTGACGTCGCCAGACGCGCGATGACCTCCTTGGCGTCGACCGCATGCCACGGCGGTGCTTGCGTGGTGTGGTGGCCATTGCGTCCCGCGCGCGCCGCCGCCGCTTCGCGGCCCACCGCCGCGATCAGATCGCGGACGTCGAGCCGGCGCGCGTCGAAGCGGATGAGCACGCTGCCGGTGACGGCGTTCGTGTCCACGCTCTGAACCGCGGCGTGACCGGCGAGGCGTGTTTCCAGGGCGTGGGCCAGCGCGGGCTTGCCACGCAGCGCAGGCAGCCGCACCCGCGCGCGACCGCGGACGGTGAGGGAGACGGGAACGACGGGGAGAACAGAACGACCGTTGCGCGAGGCCGTCGCGGCGATCATCCGCAGACGACGGCTTTCGCCGCGGGTGCCGCCGAGCCGGTGGCTATCGGGTAGAGGCGGCCGAGCGCTTCGCCGGCGGCACGAAGCCCCGGCGATCGAAATACCGGTCCATGTCCGTCCCGAACGAGCGCCGCAGCGCCGAGGCCGACTCGAACACGACGTCGGCCAGGAGACCGAGCAGGAACCCGGCGATCATCGACGTTTCCTCCTCTGCTCCCAGGGTACGGAGCGAGTGTAACGTGATGATTACGAGCGCCCAACGTTCTTATAAAGGTCTGCTCAAGCATTCGAAGCGCCCGGCCGGGCTGCCGTGAGGGCGGCCGCACCGACAGTGGTGCCGTGGCTCAAGAGGATGCTTGTAACCGGTCGGGCCAGGCCGAAGGAGGCTAGCCCAACCACTCCCAGGTTGGCGCGAGCGGCGACCCCCAGCGTGCGGCGGATGGCGACGATCGCCTCGCGCGCCAGGTCGATGGCGCGGACGACTCGGTCCAGCCCACCGCGCAGGATCACGACGTCGGCCGCCTCGACGGCCAGCTCGGCCCCGCCGGGCACGGCCATGCCGACGTCGGCCTCGTTCAGCGCGAGCGCGTCGTTGGCCCCGTCGCCCACCATCGCGACGACCCGGCCCTCGGCTTTGAGCGAGCGGATCAGCGCCGCCTTGTCTTCGGGCAGCATCTCCGCGTAGTGGTGCCGCACGCCGAGCGACTCGGCGATCACGCGGGTGGGCTCGGGGTGGTCGCCCGACAACATGATCACGTTGCGCATCTCTCGCGCGCGCAGGGCGAGCACCGCGTCGCGGGCCTCGGCGCGCAGCGTATCTTGCAAAACCAGCACGCCGGCCAGCCGTCCGTCGATCGCGACGAAGGTCGGTGCCGCTCCGACGGCGTGAGCGGCCGTCTCGTCGGCTTCGGCGGCCGCGAGACCGATGCGCTGTGCCTCCATGAAGCGGCGGCTTCCGACCAGCATGCGCCGGCCCTCGACCTCCACGTCCACGCCGAACCCCGTGCTCGCGTGCGTCCGCGTGACGGCCGGCAGCTCGAGGCGGCGCGCGGTCGCCACAGCCGCGACGGCACGCGCGACGGGATGGCGGAAGCCGCGCTCGGCGGCGGCCACCAGGCGGAGCAGCGCGTCCTCGGACGGCGCGTCGCGATACGTGACGATGCGGACGATACGGGGCGTGCCGGAGGTCAGCGTGCCGGTCTTGTCGAAGACGACGGTGTTCACGCGTGCGAGCGCTTCGAGCGCGCGCGGCCCCTTGATGAGGATGCCCTCGCGCGAGGCGCGCTTCACCGACGTGACGATTGCGGTCGGGATGCCGACGCGCGCGGCCATGCCGTAGTCCGCGACGAGGATCGCGATGCCGGCGTCGAGGCTGCGCGAGAGGGCGGCGCCGAGGCCGCTGAGCGCCAGCGTGCGCCGAACGTCGCGCTGCGCCAGCCGCTCGGCGTAGAGCTGGATGTCGGACTTCTCCGCGGCCGCCGTCTCGATCACCGCGACGATGCGTCCGACGGCGGTGTCGAGGCCGGCGCGGTCGACGCGGATCTCGAGCTCGCCGTGCTCCACCGTCGTGCCGGCGAAGACGGCGTCACCCGTGGTCCGCTCGACGGGCAGCGATTCGCCGGTCATCGTCTGCTGGTTCACGAGCGCTTCGCCGCGCACGATGGTGCCGTCGATCGGCAGCCGCTGCGGGCCGCGCACGAGCACGACGTCGCCGGCGCGAAGATCGGTCGCCGGCACGGTGGCGCGTGCGTCGCCGTTGCGTCGGATCGCGGTCTCGTCCGCGGAGACGACGAGGTTGCGGAGCGATCGCCGTGTCGTCACGACCGTTCGACTCACGACCCAGTCGCCGAGCGCGCGCAGCCACGTGAGGAGCGCGGCGGCGCCGACGTTGCGGCGCGCGGCGAGCACGGCCAGCGTTGACGCTTCGAGAACGTCGCCGTTCACGCGGCCGCTCGCGAGCGCCATGCCGGCACGCAGCAGCGCGGGCGCATCGGCGGCGAGGACGAGCGCGGTCAGCACCGGCCAGGAGACGGCCTGGGTGACGGTGAGCGCGAGCACCGAGGTCGCGCCCGCCAGTCGCAGCAGGGGTACCGACGACGCGTCGAGGCGCGAGCGTAGCTCCGTCGGTTCCGGCAGCGCGTGCCGCGCGCCGACGTCGAGGCGGGCGTCGAGCTCACGCAGGACGTCGACGAGCGCGCTCTCGGCGAGCCGGAACGGGTCGTACTCGATGCGGACGCTGCCCGTCACGCCGCTGCCGTCCACCGTCCGGACGCCCGGCACCGAGCGCAGGGTGGTGACCACGACGTCCTGCCGCCCTTTCAGCCACTGGGCGGGATAGCGTACGCGCAGACGCCCGCGCACCGAGTGAGCGACGCGCCACCGCATCGGCTCAGTCCTCGTGCGGCGAGATGAGGTAATCGCGGAACAGCCCGTGCGCGTACCAGAGCGCGCTGGACCACACGAGCGGTGCCGCACGGCCGCGGAGGATCTCGAGCCCGGCCCAGAGCGTTAGCGCAGCGGGAACGAGAAGGCCGAGACCGACGGTGCCACGCGTCCCGCGCGCGATGCGCGCATCGAGTTCGCCCACGGCAGAGGTCACAGTTGTGGCCAGCGTCGCGGGATGGCCGTTCGCCGCGGCCGTCGCCGGCATCACCACGTCGAGCTCTAGGTGCTCGGCGATCGCGGCGACGATCGTTGATTCCTCGGCGCGGTCGGGCTCGTAGCGCACGAGCAATCCTCGCGTGACCGGCGACCACGCGGCGGAGATCACCCCGGGCAGCGCGGCGACGGCCTCCGCGAGACCTTCGACCTGTGCACCGGCCGGCACGCGGACGCGGAGGCGTCCGGGAATGTGATGGACGATCTCCACCGCCGAGTGGGTGTCCTGAGCCACGCCGTCCTCAGGACGTGCGGCGACGGGTCACCGTGCGACGTCGCGGTGCCGGGCTCGCCTCGTCCGCCGCGCCGACGTGCTCTTCGTCGGCGGCGTCCACGTGATGACCGTTGCCGTTCCCGTTCGCCGCCGCAAGCATCGCCTCGCGGCGCGCGCGCGCCTCGGCGGCGATGTCTTCGAGCGTCTCGAGCTGCTCCGCCGCGATGCGGCGCGCGTCCTCGAGCAGTCCCATGCCGGCCGCGGTCGCCTCGACGGCGACTGGGCGCAGCACGCGCACCAGTGCCGGCGCGAGCCACGCGGTGCCGACTCCAAGCAGAAACGAAATCGCGTTGATGCCCATCGTGGACCCTCCCGTCTCACGGGGTAACATGAAATAGGGAGTGATCCTAACAACAGGAATGTGACGAGACCGTTACGAATGCTTGGGACGAGGCAAAGTTATCCACATTTTCGCGGTTCGGTGGATAAGTGTGGACATCTTTCGCCCGCGCGGCGCGATTTACGGCCGCGCTGCGCGATCTGTGAGCACGAGGCAGCACGCGTGCTTCTGTAAGATCGACGCCGGCACATCGGGAGTGATTGGTCCGTCCAACATACGTTCGAGCGGCGCGCGCTTGGCGTCGCCGCTCACCAGCACGATCACCTCGCGCGCCGCCATGATCGTCGCGAGGCCGAGCGTCACCGCGCGCTCGCACACGTCGCCCTGGATCACGTCGTCCGTCAGGATGTAGCGCACGGTCGAGTCCAGCAGTCGCACGCGGCGTGTGCGGACGTCGAAGGCGCAGCCGGGCTCGTTCGAGGCGAGATGCGCGTTGGGGCCGAGACCGAGCATCACCACGTCGAGCCCGCCGGCATTCGCAATGGCGGTTTCGTACGCCGCGCACATCGCGTCGAGATCGCTCGCGTCGACGGCGAACGGGCGGCAGTGCCCGACCTCGACGTTGGCCCAGGATAGGAACTCCGTCCGCACCTGGCGCCAGAAGTAACCTTCGGCCGGGGCCGGCGGACACAGTTCGTCGACCGAGAACACGCGCATGCGCGTGTAGTCCACCGGATCGCGCGTCTGCAGCGCCGCCATGCGCGCGTACATGCGGCGCGGCGTCCGGCCGGCGGGCACGGCCATGGCGAGATTGGGCCGGGTGCGCACGCGCTCACGGAAGGCGTCGGCGGCGATCTCCGCGAGCTCGTCGGCGTCGCGGGCGATCAGGACGCGCATGCGTGGATGTGATTCATTAGACCACCATGGACCGACTGTCGATGTTCGGGCTGGTGTCCGTGACCGCGATGATGGTCTGCTATGCCCTCGAGCGCCGAAGCCGCTGGTACGTGCTCGGCTTCGCCGGCGCGTGCGTGCTCGCCTCCATCTATGGGTTCGCTCAGGGCGCGTGGCCCTTCGGCCTCGTCGAGGCGGTCTGGGCCGTCGTCGCGCTGCGACGCTGGTGGGCAGCGGCGGCTTGACAGATCAAGAACTCTTGATATATTGAGGGCCGTGACGACGAAGACCGGTAACGACCTCGAGCGGGCGGCAGAGCTGTTCCACGCGCTGGCGGATGCTACGCGCTTGGGGATCATCGAGCAGCTCCGCAGCGGCGAGCAGTGCGTGTGCGATCTCACCGACATGCTCGAGACGGGGCAATCGCGGCTGTCGTTTCACCTCAAAACGCTCAAAGATGCGGGGCTGCTGCAGGATCGCCGGCAGGGCCGCTGGATCTACTACTCGCTGGAGCCCGGCGCGATTGCAGAGATCGAAAGCGCCGTCGCGGCCATCAAGCCGCGCGCGAACGGGACGCGCGCTACGCGCTCGTGCACCTGATCCCTTTTTTTGTCCGCATATATCAAGTGTCCTTGATATGAGGAGGCGAATATGGCCGCGCGAGACCTGAAAGACGTCGTGAAGGAAAAATACGGCCGGGCCGCGCTCAAGGTGACGGCAGGCAGCGACGCATCGTGTTGCGGGAGCGCGTCGTCGCGCGGCGAGCGCGATCCGATCACGTCGAATCTCTACGGATGCGGTGAAACGGCGGACCTGCCCGCCGAGGCGGTGGCGGCGTCGCTCGGCTGCGGCAATCCCACGGCGCTCGCCCGGCTCAATGCCGGCGAGGTCGTGCTGGATCTCGGCTCGGGCGGCGGCATCGATGTGTTGCTGTCGGCCAAGCGCGTGGGACCGACGGGCAAGGCGTACGGCCTCGACATGACCGACGAGATGCTGGCGCTCGCGCACGAGAACCAGCGCAAGGCCGGCGTGAGCAACGTCGAATTCCTGAAGGGTGAGATCGAGCACATTCCGCTGCCCGACGAGAGCGTCCACGTCATCATCTCAAATTGCGTCATCAATCTCTCCGGTGACAAGGACCGTGTGCTGGCCGAGGCCTACCGGGTGCTCAAACCCGGCGGGCGCTTCGCGGTCTCCGACGTCGTCGTCCGCGGAGAGGTGCCCGCGCAGATTCGCCGCAGCGTCGAGCTGTGGATCGGCTGCGTGGCGGGCGCGCTCGAGGAGCGCGAGTACCGCGACAAGCTCGCCAAGGCCGGCTTCGAGGCGATCACCGTCGAGCCCACGCGCATCTACCAGGCCGAAGATGCGCGCGACTTTTTCGCAGGCTCGGGGATCGACGTCGACGCGATCGCGCCGCAGGTCGAGGGCAAGTTCATGAGCGCCTTCGTGCGCGCGGAGAAGCCGGCCCGTCGATGAGCCGCGCCCGGGTGCTGTTTCTCTGCACGCACAACTCCGCGCGCAGTCAGATGGCCGAGGCGCTGCTGCGCCACCGGGGCGGTGACCGGTTCGAGGTCGCGAGCGCCGGCACCGAAGCGCGCGGCGTGAATCCCCTGGCGGTGCGGGCAATGGCCGAGATCGGCGTCGATATGGACGGGCACACGTCGAAGACGCTCGACCGATTCCTGGGCGAGCACTGGGATTACGTGATCACCGTCTGCGACAGCGCGAACGAATCGTGTCCGATGTTTCCGGGCGCGAGCACGCGGCTGCACTGGAGCTTCGACGATCCGTCCGCCGCGACCGGCGGTGAAGAGGAGCGGTTGCGTGTGTTCCGCCGCGTCCGCGATGAGATCGCGGAGCGAATCGAAAGCTGGTTGGCGCAGCGTTCGGCGGCGTCGGAACGGCGGTCAGCGTGAGCACCCGACCCACGCTCGCGCGACGGGTCGTGGCCGAAGCGCTGGGCACCGGGTTGCTGCTGGCGGCCGTCGTCGGGTCCGGCATCATGGGCGAACGGCTCGCGGCCGGCAACGTTGCGATCGCGCTGCTCGCCAACACCCTGGCGACCGGCGCCGCGCTGGTCGCGCTGATCCTCACGTTCGGGCCGATCTCGGGCGCGCACTTCAACCCGGCCGTGACGCTGGCCGATGCATTCCAGGGCGGGCTCGGCTGGCGCGACGTGCCGGCCTACCTCGTCGCGCAGGTCGCGGGCGCCTTCGGCGGTGTTGCCGCCGCGCATCTCATGTTCGGCGAGCCGCTGTTCTTCGCCTCGCGCCACGCGCGAGCTGGCGGCGCCCAGGTGTTCAGCGAGTTCGTGGCGACGTTTGGACTGCTCGCCGTGATCTGGGGCTGCGCGCGGTTGAACGCCGCTCGCGTGCCGTTCGCCGTCGCCGCCTATATCACCGCGGCGTACTGGTTCACCGCATCGACGTCGTTTGCCAACCCGGCGGTCACGCTTGCGCGTTCGGCGAGCGACACCTTCGCCGGCATCCGTCCGGCCGACGCGCCGGCGTTCATCGCGGCGCAGCTGGTCGGCGCCGGCGCCGCGACGTCGCTGTTTCGCTGGCTCGTGCCCGGCCCGGGTGCAGAGACCGAGCCGGCGACGGTCGTGCATACACAAACCAACCCGGCGGAGCGATCCGCCACGCAACGAGGAGGTCACCGATGACGACGCAAGCGCCGAAGGTTCACGTGCACATGACGGTGTCGGATCTCGAGAAGAGCCGCGCGTTCTACGAGAAGTTCTTTGGTGCCGCGCCCGTGAAGATCAAGCCCGGCTACGTGAAGTTCCTGCCCGCGTTCGGCCCGCTCAACCTGGCGCTCTCGCAGGCCTCGCCGAGCGGCAGTCGCGGTCACGTGGACCACATGGGCATTCAGGTCGAGTCCGCCGCGATCGTGACGCGTGAACTGGCCCGCGTGAAGGCGGCGGGGCTGCCCGTGCGCGAGGAGATGGGCGTCGACTGCTGCCACGCCAATCAGGACAAGTTCTGGGTCGAAGACCCTGACGGCGTCGAGTGGGAAGTCTACGTGCTCAACTACGATCTCGAGGACACCGGCGTTCGCGCGACGGTGACAGCAAAGAGCGGGTTGCCGGTCGTCAGCACCGGCGGCGGCTGCTGCGCCAGCACGTAGAGACGCGCGGGCTCTCTACGATCATGGGCGCCGTCACCGTCCGCTTCGTCGGCTCCGGTGATTCGTTCGGCAGCGGGGGCCGGTTCCAGACGTGCATCGTCGTCGACGGACCGCGCTCCCGCTTCGCGATCGACTTCGGCGCCTCCTCGCTGATCGCGCTGGCACAGCAGGGAATCGAGCACAACTCGCTCGACGCGATCCTCCTCACGCATCTGCACGGCGATCACTGCGCCGGCGTGCCGTTCCTGCTGATCGACGCCATGCTCGCGGCCAAGCGCACGCGGCCGCTCGTCATCGCGGGGCCTCGCGATCTGCGCCGGCGGATGGACGCCATTCGCGAGGCGCTGTTTCCGGGGTCACACGTGATGACGCCGACGTTCCCCCTCACGTGGATCGAGATGGAGCCCGGCAAGCCGCACGCGATCCTCGATCTGGTCGTCACGCCGCAGGCGGCGCGCCACACCGCGGAGACGAACCCCACCGCACTCCGCGTCGAGGTCGGCGGCAAGGTCGTCGCCTACACGGGCGACACCGAGTGGACGGACGACGTCGCGCAGGTGGCGCGCGGCGCCGATCTCTTCATCGCGGAGTGCTACTTCTACGACAAGCCTGTGAAGTGGCACCTGAACTATCCGACCATCGCGGCGCAGCGCCCGACGCTCGGCGCCAAGCGCGTGATCCTCACGCACATGAGCCGCGAGATGCTCGCCCGCGCCGCCGACGTTCCGGAGGAATGCGCGCACGACGGTCTCGTCGTGACGCTCTGATTACTTCGCGGCGTCCCCCAGCAGACGTTCGACGATGACGCAGTCGCGCCACGTTCCATCCAGCTTGGCGTGGCGCCGGTAGACCCCGACCACGCGAAAGCCGCAGCGCTCGTGGAGCGCGATGCTGGCCGTGTTCTCGGTGAGGATGCGTGACACGAGCTTCCAGAAGCCGCGCGCCGTGTACTCGCGGCAGAGCGCCTCCAGCGCCACGCGCCCCAGTCCGTCGCCGCGCGCGGCCCGCGCGACGTAGACCGAGTGCTCTGCGACGCCGGCGTAGGCGGGACGGCTGCGGTAGGCGCCGGCACCCGCCCACGCGACGACGACCCCATCGCGCTCCACGACGACGGTCGGGTAGCGATCGCCCTTGTCCGCGAGGCCCGCGGCGATCTCCTCCGGGCTGCGATGCGCCGTCTCGAACGTCGCGACGCGGTCGTCGATGCCCGCGTTGTAGATGTCCGCAATCGCGGCGCAATCAGCCCGGGTTGCGAGCCTCACGCTTATGTCGGATGCCATTGAGGGAGAGTATCCTGACTCGACGCGCCGCAGGAGTTCACCCAAGTTTTACGCCACCGTCATCGTCCTGTAACGCAGGCCGGGGACACTCGGCGGCGGATGAAGACCGCCGCTGCGCGCCAGCAGCAGGGTCGGGTGCTCGTCGTCGAGGACGAGCGGGACGTCGCCGACCTCATCCGCTACAACCTCACCAAAGAAGGCTACGACGTCGTCGTCGCGCCCACGGGCGCGGACGCACTCAAGCAGGCGCGTGACGTTCATCCCGATCTGGTCCTCCTCGACATCATGGTGCCTCAGCTCAACGGCTGGGAGGTCTGCCGCCGGCTCAAGCAGGACGCCGAGACCAAGAACATCCCCGTCATCATGGTGACCGGGCGCGTCGAGGAGGGCGACAAGGTCCTCGGCTTCGAGATGGGCGCCGACGATTACGTGACGAAGCCGTTCTCGCCGCGGGAGCTGATCGCCCGGATTCGGGCGGTTGCCCGACGCGGACGCTCAGGCGACGTCGAGAAGAAAGCCCACCTGAAGATCGGTGACCTCGAGATCGATCGCTACCGCTTCGAGATCCGCATGAAAGGGCGTCCGGTGGAGCTCACCCCCAAGGAGTTCGAGCTGCTCGCCATCCTCGCCGGCGCACCCGGGCGGGTCTTCGGCCGCGACGAGCTGTTGGATGCGGTGTGGGGGCGCGACGGCTTCGTCGAGCCCCGCACCGTGGACGTTCACGTGGCGCGTCTGCGGGCCAAGTTCACGAGCGCCAAGCTGCCGCCGCCCGGCATCGAGACCGTTCGCGGCGTGGGCTACCGATTCCGCGAGGCCGACCGTTCGTAACGCAGACGTAACACGTCGGTTATCGATTCGAAACATGCGCGGTCGATCATCGCAACAGCCAAAGGAGATGCGCAGATGAAGACGCGGACCGTGATGGCGCTGGCGCTGGCGGCGCTGACGGCGACGGCGGGAAGCGCCGTCGGACAGACGAAGCTCGACCCTGAGCTGGCGCCGTACAAGGCGGTCAGCGGCGTCAGCGGCAACATCTCGAGCGTCGGCTCCGACTCCCTCAACAACCTGATGACCCACTGGGCGGAGAGCTTCTCGAAATTCTATCCCAACGCCAAGGTGCAGATCGAGGGCAAGGGTTCCTCGACGGCGCCGCCCGCGCTCATCAGCGGGACCGCGCAGCTCGGTCCGATGTCGCGCGAGATGAAGGGCACCGAAATCGATGCGTTCGAGAAGAAGTACGGCTACAAGCCCACCGCGATCCGCACGTCGGTGGACGCGCTCGCCGTGTTCGTGAACAAGGACAATACGATCAAGTGCCTCTCGCTCGCCCAGGCCGACGCTGTCTTCTCGAAATCCCGTCGGCAGGGCCACAAAGAGGACATCCGCACCTGGGGACAACTGGGTCTCACGGGTGAGTGGGCCAACCGGCCGCTGAGCCTCTATGGCCGCAACTCGGCGTCCGGGACGTACGGCTTCTTCAAGGAGCACACGCTCAAGAACGGCGACTTCAAGGACGAGGTGAAGGAGCAGCCGGGGTCGGCGTCGGTGGTCCAGGGCATCACCGTGGACCGCTATGGCATCGGCTATAGCGGCATCGGATACGCGACGGCGGGCGTGCGCGCGGTGCCGCTCTCCGAGAAGGACGGCGGTAAGTGCGTCGAGGCGACGGCGGACAACGCGTACTCGGGTAGCTATCCGCTCGCGCGTTTCCTGTACGTCTATGTGAACAAAGCGCCCGGCAAGCCGCTCGATCCGCTGACGCGCGAGTTCATCAAGCTCATCGTTTCGCGCGAGGGCCAGGAAGGCGTCGTCAAGGACGGGTATTTCCCGATCCCGGCCACCATCGCGAAGGAAGAGCGGAACAAGATCCAATAGCGTGGCGATCAACGCCGAGACCCTCACCGCGGGCGGGCCGGGGACCTCTCCGGCCCGCCCGCTCGTTGTCAACCGGGCGCGGACCCACCGGCGCATTCTCCTCGACCGATTCGCCGGGCGAACCGTCGTGCTCGGCGGCATCCTGATCATCTCCGCAATTCTCGCGATTCTGTTCGTGATCGTCGCGGAGGTGTGGCCGCTGTTTCGGCCGCCGCAGGTGCAGGCACTCCAGCGCGTCGCCGCGCAGGTCGCGCCGGCGGCCGGTATGGCGCTCGGCGTGGACGAGTACCGCGAAGCTGCGTCGATCGTGACGGCAAACGGCACCGTTCAGCTGGTGCCGTTGAAGCCCGGCATGTCGCGCGCGGCGCCGGTGCCGATCGCCGGTCTCGACGGGGGCCGAGTGACAGCCGTCGCGGCGTACGGCCGAGACCGCTACGCCATCGCCACCTCCGACGGCCGGGTGATCGCGCTCGAGATGAAGATCGACGTCGGCTTCGACGGCGGGCGACGCACGGTCACCGTGAAACCGGCATTCGCACCGCCGGCAGCCCTCGACCCAGAGCGCAAGCGACCGATCGTCCGTCTCACCGCGGCTGCGCCCGACGGCGGACCGGTGACGATCGCCCAGGTCGGGCCGCGCGACCTGATCGTGCAGACGGTCGTGGAGAAGAAGGCGCTGATCGGCGGCGTGCGGCGGGAAGAATCGGTGCAGGCGATCAGCGTTCCCGTCGACGGCGAGATCACCGCGCTTCAGCTCGACGCGCGCGGCGACGACCTCATGCTCGGCACGTCGCAGGGGCAGCTCATTCGATTCGACATGCGCGATCGGAGCAAGCCGACGGCGGCCGAGGCGGCCGTTGCCGGTCGCGCGCCGATCACCGCGCTGACGTTCTTGATCGGCGACCGCACGCTGGTGGTGGGGGACGCGGCGGGCTCCATCTCCAGCTGGCAAATCGTGCCGCCGCCGACCGGCGGCGCGGCGACGCTGACCCGCATTCACGACTTCGAGGCGCACGCCGCGCCCGTCGTCGCCATCAGTCCGTCGCGGCGCGACAAGGGCTTCGTCACCGCGGACACGGCCGGACGCCTGAAGCTGCATTACGGCACGTCCGGGCAGACGCTGCGCACGTTCGGGGAGGGGCCCGCGGTGCGCGCCGCGGTCTTCGCGCCGAAGGCCGACGGCGTGGTCGCCGTGGACGACCGCGGCGACGTCGTGGACTGGCGCCTCGACAATCCGCATCCCGAGGTGACCCTCAAGACGCTGTTCGGCCGCGTGTGGTACGAGGGCTACAGCGGCCCGGCGTGGGTCTGGCAATCGACGGGCGGCACCGACGACTTCGAGACGAAGCTCAGCCTCACCCCCCTCGTGTTCGGCACGCTCAAGGGCACGTTCTACGCGCTGCTGTTCGCGGTGCCGCTGGCGCTGCTGGCCGCCGTCTACGTCAGCGAGTTCATGCACCCGGTGGTGAAGGGCTACGTCAAGCCCGTGGTGGAGATCATGGCGGCGCTGCCGAGCGTCGTGCTGGGATTCCTGGCGGGCTTGTGGCTGGCGCCCGCGGTGGAACGCGTCGTGCCCGGCCTCGTTCTGCTGCCGCTCGTGGAGACGGCCCTGATCCTCGCGGCGCTTCTGGCTTGGCTCACGCTGCCGATGAGCGTTCGCGGCCAGTTTCGTCAGGGGACGGAGGTCTTCCTCCTCGTCCCGGTCGTCCTCGTGGCGGCGTGGGTCGCGCTGACGCTGGGTGGCCTCGTCGAGCAGCGGCTTCTCGCCGGCGACTATCGCGGCTGGCTGCTCTCAGCGCTCGGATTGAATTACGACCAGCGCAACTCGCTCGTCGTCGGCGTCGCCATGGGTTTTGCCGTCGTGCCGATCATCTTCACGATCGCCGAAGACTCGCTGGCCAACGTACCGCAGCACCTGCGCGCCGGCTCGCTCGCGCTGGGCGCCACGCGCTGGCAGACGGCGATCCGGATCGTATTGCCGACGGCGAGTCCCGGCATCTTCTCCGCGATCATGATCGGTCTCGGCCGCGCCGTCGGCGAGACGATGATCGTGCTGATGGCCACCGGCAACACGCCGGTGATGGACTGGAACATCTTCAGCGGCTTCCGCGCGCTCTCCGCCAACATCGCGGTGGAGCTGCCGGAAGCGCCCGAGGGCGGCACGCTTTTCCGCGTCCTCTTTGTCGCAGCGTTCCTGCTGTTCTGCCTCACCTTCGCTCTCAACACCGCGGCCGAGATGGTCCGGCTGCGGCTGAGGCGGAAGTACCGGTACCTCTGATGCACAAGCTGTGGCGCAGCGGCGAGCCCTTCATATGGCTGACCGGCGGCGCGCTGGCCACGGCGCTCATCATGGTCGTCGGCCTCGTCGTCATCATCGTCGGCAACGCCGCGGGGTTCTTCTGGCCCGCCGACGTCGTGCGGCTCACGCTCACCGACGGCACGGTGCTGACGGGGCCCATCGCCGATCGGGAGCGCATCCCGGGCAAAGCCGACGCGTGGCGCGAGAAGATCAAGGTCGCGAACCGCGACCTCTACGGCGCGGACTTCGTGTGGGTGGACGAGGCCGCCATCGCCAAGCGCGAGCGGCCGACGGACGTCGCGGTGATCGAGCGCAGCGAGTGGGGCCTCTTGATCGGACGGATCGCCGCGCTGCAAGAGGGCGGGGCGGTCGTTGCGCGTGACGCGGCCGCGTGGCCGGAGATCGCGCGGCGCCTGCCGGCCGCGGCCGGCTTGCGCCGCGAGATTCGCGGGATCGAGAAGGGCGAGATCGGCGCCATCAACTTCGAGCAGGAGAAGATCCGGCTGAGCCTGCGCGGCCTCGAGGCGCGCGGCGTGACCTCCGGCGCGGACGTGCAGACGCTGCGCGCACGGCTGGCCGCGCTCCAGGATGCGTACCGGATGCACGAAGCGCGGCTGACCGAGCTGCGCACCCGCCAAACGGCCACGATGCTCGTCGTCGCCGACGGTGGCAAGGAAAAGGCGCTGCCGCTCGCACAGGTGCTCGACGTGACTTTCCCGAACACGATGGGGTCGATCGCCAAGGCCGCGCATTACGTTCGCGACCTCTGGCAATTCATCGCCGAGGACCCGCGCGAGTCCAACACGGAAGGCGGCGTGTTCCCCGCCATCTTCGGCACGGTCATGATGGTGATGATCATGTCGATCACCGTCACGCCGCTCGGCGTGCTGGCGGCGTTTTACCTGCGCGAGTACGCGCGGCAGGGCACGTTCGTCAGCGCCGTGCGCATCGCGGTGAACAACCTCGCCGGCGTGCCGTCCATCGTGTTCGGCGTCTTCGGCGTGGGCTTCTTCATCTACGGGGTCGGCGGCGCCATCGATCGGCTGTTCTATGCCGAGGCGCTGCCCACGCCGACGTTCGGCACGGGCGGCATCCTCTGGGCGTCGCTCACGCTGGCGCTGCTCACGATTCCCGTGGTGATCGTCGCTACGGAGGAAGGCCTGGCCGCCATCCCGGGCGGCACGCGCGAGGCGTCGCTGGCGCTCGGCGCCACGAAGCTCGAGACGACGCTCAAGGTCGTACTGCCGGCCGTGATGCCGTCGATCCTGACCGGACTCATCCTCGCCATGGCGCGCGCCGCCGGCGAGGTCGCGCCGCTCATGATCACCGGGGTGGTGAAGCTGGCGCCCGCGCTGCCCATGGACGGCTTCTGGCCGTTCGTGCACCTCGACCGCAAGTTCATGCACCTCGGCTTCCACATCTACGACGTCGGCTTCCAGTCGCCCAACGTGGACGCCGCGCGGCCCATGGTTTTCGCGACGACGCTCCTACTGCTGGTGATCGTCGTGCTGCTGAACCTGTTCGCCATCGCGACGCGCAATCGACTCCGCCGAAAGTATGCGACCTCGGCGGTGTAGGGGAGACAGCTCATGAGCGTCACGCTCAATCCGCACGCCGCCGCCGCCTCGATCATGGAGACGCCCATGGTCGAGATCGAGCGGCTCAGCTTCTGGTACGGGCCCAAGCAGGCGCTGAAGGACGTGGGGATGGCGGTGCCCAAGCACCGCATCACCGCCTACATCGGCCCCTCGGGCTGCGGCAAGAGCACGCTGCTGCGCTGCCTCAATCGCATGAACGATCTGGTGGACGGCGTGCGCATCGAGGGCGCGATCCGCATCGGCGGCACGGACATCTACGATCCGGCCCTCGACGTCACCGAGCTGCGCAAGCGGGTCGGCATGGTCTTCCAGAAATCCAACCCGTTCCCGAAGTCGATCTTCGAGAACGTCGCCTACGGCCCGCGCATCCTCGGCGTGCAGAACCGCGGCGACCTGCAGGCCATCGTCGAGCGGAGCCTCCGGGCCGCCGCCCTGTGGGACGAGGTCAACGACCGCCTGCACGACAGCGCGCTGGGACTCTCGGGCGGCCAGCAGCAGCGGCTCTGCATCGCGCGCGCGATCGCCGTCGAGCCAGATGTCCTGCTCATGGACGAGCCGTGCTCGGCCCTGGATCCCATCGCCACCGCGCGGATCGAGGAGCTGATGCTCGAGCTGAAGAACAGCTATACGATCGTCATCGTGACGCACAACATGCAGCAGGCGGCACGCGTGTCCGACTACACCGGGTTCATGCTCCTCGGCGAGCTCGTGGAGTTCGGCGTCACGCGGCAGCTCTTCACGAACCCGCGCGACAAGCGCACCGAGGACTACATCACCGGCCGGTTCGGCTAGGGGCGGGGGCCATGCAGCGGCACTTCCACGAAGAGCTCGACGCGCTCAAGCAGACGCTGCTCGCCATGGGCGGTCTGGTCGAGGACCAGATCCGCCGGGTGATGACCGCGCTCATCGAGCGCGACGGCGAGCTGGCCCAGGAGGTCATCGACCGCGATGCGCAGGTCAATGCCTACGACATCGAGGTGGACGAGAAGTGCGTCGAGCTCCTGGCCCTGAACCAGCCGGCGGCCGGCGACCTGCGATTCATCACCACCGCCATGAAGATCGTCACCGACCTCGAGCGTATCGGCGATCAGGCCGTCAACATCGCCCAGCGCGCGCTCGAGCTGAACCGCGAACCGCAGCTCAAGCCCTACATCGACCTGCCGCGCATGTCCGAGAAGGCTCAGCGCATGGTCAAGGAGTCGCTCGACGCCTTCGTGACGCGAGACACGGATCTCGCGCGCCGCGTGTGCGCCGAAGACGCCGAGGTCGACGCGCTCAAGGAGCAGATCTTCCGGGAGCTGCTGACGTTCATGATGGAGGATGCGCGGACCATCCCGCGCGCCATTCGCCTCATCCTGATCTCACGCTTCCTGGAGCGGGTGGCCGATCACGCGACGAACATCGCGGAGATGGTCATCTACATGGTCGAATCGAAGATCGTCCGTCACAGCCTGGCCTAGCTTTCAGCGCGCGGCGGTGCGGCGGCCGCGCGGCGCCGGACGCGCCTTCGCGCCGGCATCGACCGCATGTGCACGGTCCGGCCGCTCACCCGGGTGTCGCACTTCGGGCAGTAGTACTTCAGCTCCAGCGCGGCGTCGCAGTCGTCGTGGACCAATGCGGCGTCCGGGTGCACGTGACGCGTCCCCCAGACGGCCAGCGCCCCCACGACCACACCGAGATCGCGCCCGCGCGGGGTGAGGGCGTAGGCGGCGCGCGGCGGGTGCTCGGAGTAGAACTCGCGCGCCACGATGCCGTGCGTCTCGAGAACCTTGAGGCGCTCCGAGAGCACGTTCGGCGCGATGCCGTCGAGCGACGCGAGCAGATCCTGAAAGCGCCGCGGGCCGGCCAGCAGATCGCGGATCAGCAGCAGCGTCCAGCGCTCCCCGAGGAGCTCGAGCGATTTGGCCACCGGGCACGGCTGCCCATACTGCTTCGGCATGCCGCCAGTATAGTCATTGACAGATCAGCTAGTCACTAGTATTTTGCAAGTTAATGAGAACCGAGTCGATGGTGCCCTCGCCGATCGAGACGCCCGTGGCAACGTCCGCCGCCCCCGACCGCCACGCCGCCTCGCTGTCGCCGCGCACGCGCCTGCTGCTCGAGGCGCGCATCACGCCGACGCTGCTGCGGCTGGCCGCTCCGAACATCGTCGTCATCGCGGTGCAGGCGGCCATCAACGTGATGGAGGCGGTGTTCGTCGGCTGGCTCGGGCGCGACGCGCTGGCCGGCGTCGCGCTGGTCTTCCCGCTCATCATGCTGATGCAGACGATGTCGGCCGGCGGCATGGGCGGTGGGGTCGCCTCGGCCGTCGCGCGTGCGCTCGGAGCCGGGCGGCGGCGCGATGCCGATGCGCTCGTCCTGCACGCGCTGATCATCGCCCTCGTGTTCGGGGTGGCGTTCAGCCTCGGAATGCTCGTCGGCGGTCCGCGGCTCTATCGCGCGATGGGCGGGGCCAATGGCGCCCTCGCGGCGGCGCTCACGTATTCCAACGTCGTCTTCGCGGGCGCGATCGCGTTCTGGCTGTTCAATCTCCTCGGGGCCGTTCTGCGCGGCGCCGGCAACATGCTGCTGCCCGCGCTCGTCGTCGTGGCCGGGGGCCCGCTCGTGATCGGCCTGTCACCGGCGCTGATCTGGGGCTGGGGACCGTTCCCGCGCCTGGGCATCGCGGGCGCGGGTGTCGCGATGCTGACCTACTACACGCTCGGTAGCGTTGTCCTCGCGCTCGCGCTTCGCTCGCGGCGCAACCTCGTGCGCCTCTCCGTGCGCGGCGTCCGACTGCGCTGGGCGCTCTTCCGCGACATCCTGCGCGTGGGCCTGCCGGGCGCGCTCAACACCGTGCAGACGAACCTCACGGTGGTGATCCTCACCGCGCTCGTGGGCGGCTTCGGCACCATCGCGCTGGCCGGCTACGGGATCGGGGCGCGTCTCGAATATTTGATGATCCCGCTCGTCTTCGGCCTCGGCTCGGCGCTCGTCACGATGGTCGGCACGAACATCGGGGCGGGGCAGCGGGCGCGGGCGCTGCGCGTGGCCTTCGTCGGCGGCGGCCTCGCGTTCGCGATCACCGAGTCGATCGGGCTCGTCGCGGCGCTCGTGCCCGGCGCGTGGATGGGGCTGTTCACTCACGATCCCGAGGTCGTCGCCGCCGGGAGCACGTATCTGCGCATCGCCGGGCCGAGCTACGGTTTCTTCGGGCTCGGGCTCGCGCTGTATTTCGCGTCCCAGGGCGCGGGCCGGTTGCTCTGGCCGCTCCTCGCGGGGTTCGCGCGGCTGAGCGTCGCCGCCAGCGCGGGCTGGATCGTGGTCAACCGGCTCGACGGCGGCCTCGCGGCGCTCGCGGTGGTGATCGCGCTGGCCTTCGTCCTCTTCGGTGTCACGCTCGCGTCGGCCGTCCGAGGCGGCGCGTGGGGCCGCTAATCCTGCGTCCGAACAGGAAGGACCCAAATGGCTAGGATGCTTGACGCTATCCACAAGATGCTTAGCGGCGAGCTCCCCCCGCCGCCGGTCGCGAAGCTGATCGGCTTCGACCTCACGGCGATCGAGCCGGGCCGAGCCGTCGTCGAGTTCGAGGCCATGGAGCACCACGCCAATCCGATGGGCACGCTTCACGGCGGAATTCTGGCAGACATCGCGGATGCCGCGATGGGAATCGCCTACGCCTCCGAGCTCGACGAGGGCGAGACGTTCACCACGGTGGAGCTGAAAATCAACTTCGTGAAGCCGGTGTGGACGGGCAAGCTGCGCGCCGAAGGACGCGTGCTCTCCGCGGGCCGCACGGTGGGCCTCGTGGCGTGTGACGTGCGCGACGCCAACGATCGCCTGGTCGCACACGCGAGCAGCACCTGCATGACGCTCAGGGGGCGGGCCGCCGCCGGGCGTTGACCGTATGCTGCTGGGATGGGCGCCGCCGCCATCCTGCTGCTCGTCGCCAACGTCGTCTATGCGACGTCGTACGTCGTCACGCGCATCGTTCTCGACGATGTGCCGCCGGCGCTGCTCGCCCTGCTCCGACTCGCCATCAGCGGCGCCGTGTTGTTGCCGCTGGTCCGCCGCGCGCCAGCCGCAGCGGAGGCGGGCTCTGGAGCACGCGTCTTCTGGATGGGCGCCCTCGGCTTTGCCGCGGCGTACGCGCTCTCGCACTGGGGGATCGCTCACTCCTCCGCGACGAACGCCGCGCTGCTGATCGTCGTCGAGCCGCTGACCCTCGTCGTGCTCGGTCCGCTGCTACTGGGCGAGCGGCTCACGCCGCGCGAAGCCGCGGGCGCGGCGCTGGCCGTCGCCGGTGCTGTGCTGGTCGTGCTGGACGGCGTGCCCGGTGTGACGCTCGAGATCTTGCCGCGCTGGCGCGGCGACCTCTTGTTGGTCCTCTCGGGCGTCGCCTATGCGGCGTACTCGCTGCTCGGCCGCACCGTTTTGACCGGCGGCAACGCCGCGGCGATCACGACGCGGTCGATCATCTGGGGCGCGCTCACGCTCACACCGCTCGCGGCGCTCGAGTGGGCGGCCGGGGCGCGGCCGACTGCCACGCCGTCCGCGATCGCCGGCACGCTCTATCTGGCGCTCGTGATCACCGCCGGCGGTTATCTCATCTGGAACTGGGCGCTGGCCCGCGTGGAGGCCGCGCGCGCGGCGCCGTTTCTCACGGTCCAGCCGCTGGTTGGCGCGCTGCTTGCCGCGCTGGTCCTGGGCGAGCCCGTTACGCGGTTCACGGCGGTCGGTGGCGCGTTCGTGATCCTCGGCCTCTGGATGACGGTGACCGGCCGGCGCTGAGCGTATACTCGAATTGTGCCTGATCGTCGATACGCGCTACAGAACGAAGAAGCCAATCGGCTCATCGTAGACCTGCTCGATGCCCTCGCGGTGCCGTCCGACCGCCGCGGCTACTTCCAGCACATGCTCACGACTGTGCTGAAGCTCTACGAAGATGGCGCGCTCGCGGGGGACCTCAAGGTCACCAACACGGAGCTCAAAGAGCTGCGCTACGCGTACAAGGTCTTCGCGCCCTATCGCAACGTACGCAAGGTGACGGTGTTCGGCTCCGCGCGGACGGCGCCCACGCAGTCGGCGGCGATGGCCGCGCTGATGTTCGGCCGCCGCATGGTCGAGAACGGCTGGATGGTCGTGACCGGCGCCGGCGCCGGCATCATGGGGGCGGCGCAGGAAGGCGCCGGCGGCGAGCGCTCCTTCGGGCTGAACATCCGGCTGCCATTCGAGCAGGAAGCGAACCCGTGGATCGCCTCCGATCCCAAGCTGATCACCTTCAAGTATTTCTTTACCCGCAAGCTGTTTCTCGTACGGGAGGCGAACGGGATCGCGCTCTTCCCCGGTGGCTTCGGCACGATGGACGAGGCGTTCGAAGTCCTCACGCTGATGCAGACCGGCAAGGCGACCATCGTGCCGATGGTGCTCGTGGAGACGGATCAGACGCCGTACTGGCGCAGCTGGGATACGTTCGTGCGCGAGACGCTGGCCGCTCAGAACCTCATCGACCCGATCGACACGTCGTTCTATCGGATCGTCGACACGGTGGACGAGGCGGTCGAGCAGCTCATGACGTTCTATCGCGTCTATCACTCGTCGCGGATCGTGGGCGAGAACCTGGTCTTTCGTCTCAACCGTCCGCTGCGCGACAGCGATCTGGTGCTGATCCAGCAGCGCTTCGACGACGTGCTGAAGGGGCGGATCGATCAGGCCCCGGGGCCGTTCCCGCAGGAGCTGAACGAGTTTCCGGAGCTGCCGCGACTGCTGGTGCCGTTCAACCGCACCTCGTACGCGCGGCTGCGCCAGCTGATCGACTTCGTAAATACACTCTAGCTACTCGGGCTCGGGCCGCTCCTCCAGCTGCTGGCACTCCGTGCATACCCACGTGCGCAGTAGCGCTTTGGTGTGGTTGTCGCGACGCAGCGTCCAGGGGATCAGCGCGATGCGGCTGCAGCGGGGACAGCGCTCCGGCCGCGCGCCCGGCGGCACGGCGGACGGCAGCCACGGAACCTTGGCCGGCATGCGGCGATCATAGCACCGCGCGGTTACAATACCGGCATGCGGCGCTTCCGCGTGAGCCTCGCACAGATCAACCCGACCGTGGGGGATGTCGAGGGGAACGCGCGCCGCATCGTCGATAGCATCTCCCAGGCGCGCACGCTCGGCGCGGACCTCGTCGCCTTTCCCGAGCTGGCCATCACCGGCTACCCGCCGGAAGACCTGCTGTTCAAGTCGGCGTTCGTCGAGGCCAACCTGGCCGCGCTCGCCGACGTCACCAAGGCGGTGCGCGGCCTGACCGCTATCGTGGGCTTCGTCGACCGGCGCCAGGACCTGTTCAACGCGGCTGCCGTCATCCACGACGGCACGCTGGCGGGCGTCTATCACAAGCAGTTTTTGCCGAACTACGGCGTCTTCGACGAAAACCGCTACTTCCAGGCGGGACGCGAGGCGTCGGTGTTCTCGATCGGGCAGACGAGCGTCGCGGTGAACGTCTGCGAGGACATCTGGTATCCGACCGGGCCCACGACGACCCAGGCGCTCGCCGGCGCCGAGCTCATCGTGACGATCAACGGCTCGCCCTACCACGCGGGGAAGGCGGATTTCCGCGAGCGCATGGTCGCCACGCGCGCCGCCGACGACGTCGTGTGGCTGGCGTTCGTGAACATGGTCGGCGGCCAGGACGAGCTGGTCTTCGACGGGGCGAGCGTGATCGTGAATCCGCAGGGCGAGACAGTCGCGCGCGGGCGGCAGTTCGTCGAGGAGCTGGTGACCGCCGACATCGATCTCGACGCGGTCTTTCGCGCGCGGATGCAGGATTCGCGACGGCGCAAGGAAACCCTCGACGCCGCGCGCGCGCCCCTCGTCCGCGTGCCGCCGCTGCCGGCGCGCGGTGAGACGGCGGCCCTCACCGCGCCGCTGGCGGAGCCGCTGCCGCGCGTGGACGAAGTGTTCCAGGCGCTGGTGCTCGGCACGCGCGACTACGTCCGCAAGAACGGGTTCAAGCGCGTGGTAATCGGCCTCTCGGGGGGCATCGACTCGTCGCTGGTCGCCGCGGTGGCGGTCGAGGCGCTGGGCCGCGAAAACGTCACCGGTGTGACGATGCCGTCGCCGTTCTCGTCGCGCGGGACGCGCGACGACGCGCGACGCTTGGCCAAGAACCTCGGCATCGATTTCATTCGGCTGCCGATCACGCCGGTGTTCAACGCGTTTGGGAAGTCCCTCGCGGAAACCTTCAAGGGACTGAAGCAAGACGTCACCGAGGAGAACATCCAGGCGCGCATCCGCGGTACGCTGCTCATGGCGCTGTCCAACAAGTTCGGCTGGCTCGTGTTGACCACCGGCAACAAGAGCGAGATTGCCGTCGGCTACTCCACGCTCTACGGCGACATGGCGGGCGGCTTCGCGGTCATCAAGGACGTGCCGAAGACGCTGGTCTATGAGCTGTCGCGCCACGTCAACGCGCGTGCCGGCAAGCAAGTGATCCCCGAGTCGGTAATCGAGCGCGCGCCGTCGGCGGAGCTGCGGCCCGACCAGAAGGACCAGGACTCGCTCCCGCCCTACGACGTGCTCGACGCCATCCTCGAGGCCTACGTCGAGGAGAGCCGGGGTGTCGCGGATCTCATCGCGGCGGGCTTTCCGCCGGAGACGGTGCGCAAGGTCATCCGCATGATCGACGCCTCGGAGTACAAGCGGCGCCAGGGCCCGATCGGCGTGAAGATTACGCCGCGTGCGTTCGGGCGCGATTGGCGCCTGCCGATCGTCAATCGCTTCCGCGAAAAATAGCCGGCTGCCGTGATCGACCTCGTCGTCCCGGATGCCTCACGGCTCGGCCTCTTCGTGGTCGCCGCCCTCGTGCTGTTGCTGACGCCCGGGCCGGCCGTCCTCTACATCGTCACGCGGTCGCTGGACCAGGGCCGGCGCGCGGGGTTCGTCTCGGTTCTCGGTGTTCACACCGGCACGCTCGTCCACGTGACCGCGGCCGCGGGCGGGTTGTCAGCCGTCCTCGCCGCCTCGGCCACGGCCTTCAGCATCGTGAAGTATCTCGGCGCCGCGTACCTGATCTATCTCGGCGTGCGCCAGCTGCTCTGGCGGGTGGCCGAGGCGAACGAGTCCGTGCCGACCGCCCCGCCGCGACTCTCGCGCGCGTTCGTCGACGGCTTCGTCGTGAACGTCCTCAACCCGAAGACGGCGCTGTTCTTCCTGGCGTTCTTGCCGCAGTTCGTCACCGTCACACGCGGCGCCGTCCCCGTGCAGATCGCGTTCCTCGGCCTCGTATTCTGTGCGCTGGGTCTGCTGACCGACGGGCTCTACGCGCTGATGGCGGGCAGCGCCGCGCAGTGGCTGCGCGCGCGCCGCGGCATGGCGCTCACGCGCCGCTGGATCCCCGGCACGATGTACATCGGTCTCGGGCTCGCGACGGCATTCTCGGGCAACAATCGCAAGTAGCACTCGCGGTGCAAGGGCAACATCGTTCGCGCTCACGTTGTTGACACTCGGGGCAGCGCGCCCTAGTCTCGCCGCACGTCGGTCGGGCGCAGCTCACACCGCTAGGCAGGGGCCCGGCGTGGTGCCGCCGGCGTGAGCCGTACGCGCTCACCAACCGGAGGCGCCGCCGATGATGCCGTGGGTGAAGCAGGGAGTGCGAGCGAGTCTGGTCGCGGCCGTCGTCATCAGTACTGTCGTCCTCGCCGGAGGGGAGCGCACCTGGGCGCTCGACTTCGTCTTCCAGATCGCGTTGGACGGCAATGCGCCGATCTTCGTGAAGACCTTCGAGCTCGGTGAGGACAACCAGGGGCCGACGCTGACGGTGAGCGCGGGATTCAATCTATCGCCGAGCGGTCTCGGCGCCCTCCAGGTTGGTCAGCGCTTCGACGCCGCCGTCCTCAGGATTTTCGACACAACGCTGACACCGCTGGCCTCCTACCGGCTGTCATCGGTTCGCGTCAGATCGGTGCGCGGCTCCGGGGACGGCGAGGCCGTCACACAGGAAGTCGTCTTGTCCGGGAAGGCGGTGACGGTCAGCTTCCCCTAGGCGCCGGCGACGAGGCCAGCCACCGCGCGGCGCTACAGCGCGCTCGCTGGCACGCGCAGCCGCTCCCACAGCCGCTTGAGCGGCCCTGGCGCCCACCAGTTCCAGTCGCCGAGCAGGCGCATCGTCGCCGGCACGAGGAGCGCCCGGATGACCGTGGCATCCATGACGATCGCGATGCCCATGCCGATGCCCATCTCCTTGACCATCACCGCACGCGCCACGCCGAACCCGAAGAACACCGTCGCCATGATGAGGGCCGCGCCGGTGATCAACCGGCCGGTGGCGGCCAGCGACACGATCACCGCGCGGTCGTTGTCGCGCGTGCGCTCGAATTCCTCGTGCGTCCGGCTCAGCAGCAGCACCTCGTAGTCCATCGACAGGCCGAACAGCACGCAGAACATGATCAGCGGAATGACCGGTTCGATCGGGGCGGGCGTGAAGCCGAGCCAGTCCTTGAAGTGTCCGTCCTGGAAGATCCACACCAGGGCGCCGTACGAGGCGGTCACCGAGAGGCAGTTCATGATGACGGCCTTCAGCGGCAGTAGCACCGAGCCGAGCAGCAGGAAGAGCGCGACGAACGTCGCCACCAGCACGAAGGCGACCGCCCCGGGCGCGACGCGCCATACGAGGTTCGCGAAGTCGAGATCGTAGGCGGTCCGGCCGGTCACGAAAAGGTCGCCGGCCACGGGAGGATGCGAGCGCCGGATCCCCTTCACGAGCTTGCGCGCCTCCTCGCTTTCGACGCGCAATTTCGTCTGCACCACGAGCAGGGTCAGGCGCGGCCCGGTCATCTGCTCGAACACCTCGCGCATCGGCGGCGGCAGCATCTCGCGCGGCGCCGTCGCCATCATCTTGTACTCCTCCAGCGAGATGCGCGGATCCAGATCGACGACGCTGTCGACGCGCGACACACCCGGCTGCCGCCCGAGCCAGCGGCTGAGCGCGTGAAGCTGCTCCACCCGCGCGGGCGTGAGCCCCGCCGCATCGGGATGATGGAAGACGACCACGATGCTCGTCGGCGCCAGCTCGGGAAACTCGCGGCTCAAGAGCTCCTCGCCCTGTCGCGACCCGGCGTCCTGGGGGAGCGTGGAGATGTCGGGTGTGCCCAGGTGGATGTGGCGAAACGGCAGACCGAGCACGATGAGAATGAGCACGACCGGCACGAGCACGTGCCACGGATGGGCCATGGCGACGGCGGCCACGCGATGCCACAGCGATGGCGCGTCGAGCGGCGAGTGTCGCCGCCACAGCGACAAAGCGTTCACGCGCGGGCCGAGGATCGCGAGCAGCGCGGGCAGGAGCGTAAGGCTATAGAGCACGGAGAAACCCACGACGACGGTGCTCGCGATGCCAATCGTGCTGACGCTGCCCATGCGCAGCAGGATCATTCCGAGCAGACCGATGCCGACGGCCATGCCCGAGAAAATCACTGTGCGTCCCGCGGTGGCGAGCGTGCGCGCGAGCGCCTGCGTCGGGGGATGGACGAGCAGCTCCTCACGGTAGCGGCTCACGACGAAGAGCGAGTAGTCGATCGCGACACCGAGGCCGATCATGGACACGACGTTCGCCGCGTACGCCGACACCGGCATGAAGCGCGCCAGGATGCCCGCCACGGCCATCCCGGCGGCGACACCCAGGAGGCCGACGACCAGCGGGAGCGCGGCGGCGACTACCGAGCCGAAGACGAGAACCAGAAAGACCAGCACGAGCGGCAGCACCACGAGCTCCGCGCGTCTCAGGTCGGTCTTCACCATCTCGGTGAAGTCGTGGTTGAGCGCCATGGCCCCAAACGGCAGAATTCCCAGCGTTTCCGAGCGCACCTGAGCCCGCAACGCCGGGTAGAGCTCGGGCGGCGCCGAGGGCACGACCATCGAGGCGAACGCTGGGGCGCGGCCCTCGACCTCCACGACGACGGCGGCGCGCCGGCCGTCGGCGGACAACATTCGTGGATTCGGCGTCACGCCGTCCCACGGCGTGCGGACCTTCGTGACGCGCCGCTCGCCCGCCAGCGGCGACAGCGCGCGCTTCACCGCGTCCACAAACTGCGGATCGCTCGCGCGCAGTGTGCCGCTGCTGAAGATCAGTCCGAAGGACGGAGGTCGCGGCGCCAGCTCCGCGTCGACCATCCGCATTGCGCGCACCGCCTCCATGTCGGGCGGCACCACGGATTCGTCGAGACGCTCGCCCGGAACGACGCCGAGCCACAACAAAAGCGGCAATAGCGAGAGCGCCACGAGCCACCAACGCAGGCGGGGGACCACGCGCCCCCAGGCGGCGAGCATGC
>Ga0114129_10000028_pt1 | contig 112185 bp, 91 predicted proteins | sample RhiMetdeltSRZDD1_FD_80071 | JGI IMG/M metagenome (GOLD analysis project Ga0114129, IMG submission 80071) | Populus rhizosphere microbial communities from Tennessee, USA - Rhizosphere MetaG P. deltoides SRZDD1 (version 2) (version 2) | ecosystem: Host-associated > Plants > Roots > Rhizosphere >... | reverse complement strand
AGGGAAATGTTATGCGGTTCACTCTTCCGGCCTCGATCGCGCTGATCCTCACGGCGGCTGCCGTGTCCATCAACGCGGGACAGTCGGCCACCAGTCAGTCTTCCGTTACGTTCACCAAGGACGTCGCGCCCATCTTTCAGAGCAACTGCCAGGTCTGTCATCGGCCCGGCAGCATCGCGCCGATGTCGCTGCTGACGTATGCCGATGCGCGTCCGTGGGCGAGGTCGATCAAGCTGAAGGTCGCCGCGCGCGAGATGCCGCCATGGTTCATCGATAAGAACGTCGGCGTGCAGCACTTCAGCAACGACCGTTCGCTGAGCGATCGCGACGTCGAGACGATCGTCAAGTGGGTCGATGCCGGCGCGCCGGAAGGCAATCCGGCCGACATGCCGCCGCCGCGCCAGTTCCCAGCGGCTGAGGCGTGGCAGATCGGCCAGCCCGATGTGATCGTCAGCCTGCCGAAGGACTACATCGTCCCCGCGAAGGCACCAGACAGATGGCCTGACATCCTGGTGGATCCGCACCTCACCGAAAATCGCTACATCAAAGCGGTGCAGATCATCCCGACGAAGGGATTCACGGTCATCCATCACATTCGAACATCGATCGTCGAGCCGACTGACGCCACGCTCGGCAGCGGCAAGCTCGATGACGCCGACGTCCCGCTCGAAGTCGGCGAGCAGGGTGTCTTCCTGAACGAATACGCGATCGGCAAGCAGGGCGATGTCTTCCCCGATGGCTCGGGCCGCTTGATCAAGGCGGGCACGAAGATCAACTTCCAGATGCATCTCCATGCGACGGGTAAGGAAGACACGCCGACGAATGTGATGCTGGGCCTGAAGTTCTACCCGAAGGGATACGCCCCGAACCACGCGATCAATTCGACGACTGTGAGCGCGCGCGAAGTCGACATCCGTCCGCACACTGACAACGTCCGATCGGACGGCTATCTCACGCTGAAGAAGGCGGCGCGGTTGCTGTCATTCCAGCCGCACATGCACAATCGCGGCAAGGCGGAGTGTCTTGAAGCCATCTATCCGACAGGGAAGGTCGAAACGCTGTCCTGCGCGAGCTTCCGTTTCAACTGGCACCTGAATTACGTGTACGCCGACGATGCCGCGCCGCTGTTGCCGGCGGGAACGGTGCTGCATTCGATTATGTGGCACAACAACACGGCGAGCAATCCGTTCAATCCGGATCCAGATGCGCAGATCACGTACGGGCAGCGGACGATCGACGAAATGGCGTCGGCGTGGATTAGTTGGTACTTCATGTCCGACGAGGACCTGAAGAAGGAGATGGACGCGCGGCGCGCGGCGAAGAGCACTCCCACAAGCACACGCTGAGGAGACCTGTATGAAGGTGTGCCTGCTCATTGTGGCGGTGCTTGTCCTCAGCGGCGCGGGCACGGTGGGTCCGCGGTCGGTGATTGCCCAAACTCCGGCGCCCTCGGCCTACGATCGCGGGCAGGACATCAGTCCCACCTATGATGGCTGGGAACAAAACGCCGACGGAACGTACTCGCTGTACTTCGGCTACTTCAATCGGAATGCCGATGAAGAGATCGACGTTCCGATCGGTCCGAACAACACGTTCGACGGCGGCACCGCCGATCGAGGCCAGCCGACGCATTTCTATCCGAGCCGGAAATGGTGGGTGTTCAAGATAACCGTTCCCGCCAACTGGCCGAAGGAACAGCGCGTCACCTGGACGCTGATCACGCGCGGCAAGACCAATCAGGCAAAAGGATGGCTCCAGACGGAGTGGGAGGTCGATAAGGATCTCATCGCGAAGAACGCGGCACGCGATCCGTCGCTGATGACGAATGGGACGAATGAGACCGATCTCGACCACGAGAACCGTCCACCCGCAATGACCGGCAGTTCCGCTCAAACCATCAATGTGTCGGACACGCTCGCGCTGACCGTGACGGCGAACGACGATGGCCACCCGAAACCGATTCCCGATCCGACGGGTCACCTGCAGCAGGGCGTGCGTGTCCGCTGGATCGTGTATCGCGGCACGGGCAAGGTTCAGTTCGCGCCCGACATCATGGGCCAGCGGGTGTACGGCAAGCCGGCGACGCTCGACACCAAGGTGCGGTTCTCCTCGCCTGGCGCCTACCGATTGCGAGCGATCGCGAGTGATGGTCAGACGTTCTCCACCTACGACGTGGACGTGACGGTCAAATGAATCCCTCGACAAAGCTCGGGACAAGCCGACGAACGTTCATCACGACAGGCGCGCTCGGCGTCGGCGCCACCGCGGTGGTCGGCATCGCCACGCAGGATGAGGCGACGGCTCAGCGCGTCACAAAGTGGGATCATTCAGCGGATGTCGTGATCGCCGGGGCGGGCGCATCGGGATTATGCGCCGCCATCATGGCGCGCGATCAGGGCGCATCCGTCATCATCGTCGAGCAGAACCACGACATCGGTGGCCACGCCATGGTGAGCGGAGGACGCATTCCGCTCGGCGGCGGCACACGGCTGCAGAAGAAATTCGGCGTCGGCGATTCGGCGGACCAGGTGTATCTGGACCATACGAATTTCCACAATCTCGAGCTTCGTTACAGCGATCGTGATCTGATACGCGTGTGGGCCGACGAAAACGCAGCGACCTTCGATTTTCTCCTGGACAACGGCGTCCAGTTCGAAGAAGTGATGCCGACCCTCGTCAACGAGGGAACCGTGCCGCGGCTGTTCCGGACGAAGGTCTACTCGGACGATCTGAAGGTCACGATCAACGGAAGTCCAGGATCCGGGCTGGTGCGAGCGCTCGAAAAGAGTGCGCGCGCAAAAGGCGTGGAGATTCTGCTCCGCCACACCCTCACGGGACTCGTCCGGGAAAACGGATCACGCGTCCAGGGGATTACCGCGACCGTCGACAACAGGCGGGTGAACATCGAAGCGAGGCGCGGCTTCATCATCGCGACCGGCGGCTTCACGAGCAACGTCGCGTTCCGCAGGATGTTCGATCCACGGCTGACGGAAGAGTACCAAGTCGCCGGCGAGCCATGGAGCAAGCAGAACGCCGACGGCGAAATGCTGGCGATGGGAATCGGCGCCGCGCTCTGGGGGACGTCGAACGTCGCGAGCGAGCATGGCCGTTCGGTCACCAAGACACGTCACATCGGCGCGCGGTACGGATACGAGAACCTGCGATGGAATCCAGGCAGCCCGATGTTTCCGCAAGTCGGCGGCGCGGGCCTGACGGTGAAGAGTTATCAGGATTTGATCTGCGTCAACCAGTTCGGCAAGCGATTCTGGAACGAGATGGACGACACGTACGGCTTCCTGAACGCGTGTCTCGGCAGGCACGACACGGATGCGAAGAGTAAGAAGTTGAACGGCGGCGGTCCGATCTGGGCGATCTTCGACGCCGACGCCGTGCGACGGGAAGAATGGGATCCGAAACCTCCCAACGTCGATCCGAACGGCTGGTTCTTCACGGCTGACACAGTCTCGGAGCTGGCACGGAAGATCGCAAATCCCTATCAGCTCGCGCCGATGCCACCGCGCGCACTCGAGGAAACCGTCTCGAAGTACAACGCCGCAGTTGACGCGGGAAAAGATGCGGAGTTCGGCAGACCAGGCCTGATGTTCAAGATCCAGAGGCCGCCGTTCTCTGCGGCGTGGGCGACACCGATTCTTCACGACGCGCTCGCGGGGCTCCGCATCAACGGGCACTGCGAGGTGATCGACGTCCGCGGCCAGGTGATTCCGGGTCTCTACTGCGCGGGCGAATCGGCGGGTGGTTTCGCGCTGCATGGCTTGCCGCGCGTCACCGTTTTCGGCCGGATCGCGGGGCGCGAGGCCGCGCGCGCCAGGAAGCAATCATGAAAAGACTGCTGGCGCTTGTTGCACTGATTGTTGTTGTTTCAGTACCGCTGCTCGCGCATCACGGCAGAGGCGCCACCTACGACATGAAGAAGCGCGTCACGCTGCAAGGGACCGTCTCGAAAGTCGAATGGCGCAATCCTCACGTCCTGATCTACATGGACGTGACGGACGCCGACGGGAAGGTCGTCACGTGGGGTTTCGAGAACTCCGGCGTCAGCACGCTCGCGCAGGAAGGCTACAACCGGAACACGCTGAAGGTCGGCCAGCCGATCACCGCGATCGTCAATCCCGCCGCCAACGGCGCGCCGACCGCCATCGTCGTCAAGATCATCCTCGCGGACGGCAAGGAAGTCATGTCGCGGGACAATGGCCAGAATCCGGCGAACTAGGGAGAGACACCTCATGCGGCGTTTCACGCTGATGATCGTCGTGTTGTCAGTCGCGGCTGTCGCGCATGCGCAGGGCGAGAAGTCGCAGTACAAAGACCGCCTTGACAAACAAGCCAGTGACAAGAAATTCGATCTGCACGATCTGTCGGGCATCTGGCAGTTGACGAAGAACGATCACACGCTGGGCACGCCGGCGCCGCCGCTGACGGCGGCGGGGCAGGCCGCCAAGGCCGGTCGCGTACCGGACGCCGGCGGCAAGATCGGCAACGCCCCGTGGTACACGTGCAACCCGATGGGCTTCCCGCGGCTCGTCAACGACGACGAGCCGATGGAATTCATCATGACGTCCAACAGAATTCTGCAGCTGTTCCAGTCGGAGCACAGAATCCGGATGCTGTGGACCGACGGACGCGCATTGCCGTCGGGCGAGAACCTCGAGAATCTCGGCCCCGCGTGGTATGGCCACTCCGTGGCGAAATGGAACGGCAACACGCTCGTCGTCAACACGGTTGGTCTCGATGACCGGGCGTGGCTCGACAACGCCGGCAATCCGAAAAGCTTCCATGCGCGCATCGAGGAAACGTGGCGTCGTGTCGACTCGAACACGCTCGAGATGCAGATGACGCTCTACGATCCCGAGTACTACACGACGAACTACGTCGGGTCGAAGAAGACCTACAAGCGCACGCCGAACGATTCGATGACGTACTTCGGGTGGTACGGGCTGTTCGCGGGCATCACGGAAAGCATCTGCGCGCCGATGAACGAGGTCGAGGGCTACAACAAGTTCCGCGACCTCGGACGGGCGGCGCCCGTGGGTCAATGACCCATGAGATCAGTCTCGCCGTCTGGGACGTCCCGTCGCCGCTCGTCATCGGCCGGCGCGCGGCGCTGAAAGCCGGCGTTTCCTGTCCATACGGGTGTTCACTCATCGGCACCGCGATCGAGGTGCACGACGAGCAGGGCGCCATTCTCGGCAGCGGCGTCGTTGGGTCCGATCCGTGGCGCGAAACGTTGGCGCTGTACTGGGTCGAGTTCGATGTCGCTGCACCGCGCACGGAAGGCGTTCACACGTGGAACGTCTACGCGACCGCGCCGGATCGAGGACACGCGGCGCTCGAATCGATTGTGCACGTCGTCGCCTCGCGACCGCCCGAGCATCGCGTCACGTTCGAGGTAAGTGAGCGGGGAACCGGGATTCCGCTTGCGGATGTCGAGCTGCGGATCGGCGCGTTCAGGGCGACGACGAACGACGCGGGACAAGCGGACGTCGACGTTCCCGGAGGCACGTACGACGTGCACGCCTGGAAGCTCGGTTACGACCTGCTATCGAGCGCGACATCTGTCACCGCCGATGCGACGCTGCGGCTCGAAGTCGCCGTTACTCTGTCGCCCGAGCAACCCTACTGGATGTGACGCAGCAACTGCGGCGCATCAGCCAGCTCTCGAGGTTCTGGATGTATCGCACACGAGTCCTGTCCGCGATCGTCGTGAGCCTCTGGTCTGTCGTGGTTGTGGGCAGCCAGGCAGTTCCCCCCATGGCGCTGTCAGAGACGGTGCGGGGTCACGTGAAGGACGCGCGGTTCCAGATTGTCACGTCCGTCAGAGGACTCCCGCTCGGCGTCCGCGACGAGCTGCAGACGTTGTTCCGCACTCAGGCACTCGACATCGCTGAGCCCGGAGCTGAGTTTCAGGCGACCGACGTGGTCGTCAATCCGAAACTGCCGATACGTCGGCTCGTCGCAGCGGGATGCTCGATCGAGTATTGCCTCGTCTACTATGAGCGCGGCGGCATCGCCCACACCTGGCATGTGGCGCTGTTTCACTGGACGCCGGCCGCGACTCGGTTCGAGTGGGGCGGCATAGCGCCAGGAGGCTTCGCGTCAATCGACGACGTTCGGAACGCTATTCTGTCCGGAGCGATCAAAGAACCGATCACAGTCTGGTAGTTCTTCAGATGCTGGTAGAAGTTCAGGATCGACCTAACCCGCGGTCGAATTAACCGCAGGTCCGTCCAGCTTCCCGGTTGACATATGGTCGCCATCCGCCCTGGGCAGCAGATCCTCGCCATGCAGGTGGAGGACGCTGGGAAGCAGATTCAGGAGCTCAGGCTCAGCAGTCGTCGTTAGCGACAGCGATGCGAGAGAGGTCCGAGCGGCATAACAACCAAATGGAGCCGACGCCGCTCGTCATCCGATGAGCACAACGGGATCAATGCATAGGCAACGCCCGCAGCTACTTTTACTTGATCACGTTCAGCTGAATCCGGGTGTTCTGGAGCTGCACCTTGAGGTCGGCGACCCTGATCGTCAGCGAGATCGGGATATCGAGCGTCGACACAGACGCGCCGGTCTGACGATTCTTGAGATCCAGCTTCACGCCTTGTCCGGTCACGTGGACGGCACCCTGCACCATCGTCGCATGGAGCTCGCCGGTCAACTCGGGCTTGTAGCGATGGAACAGCTCTTCGACGATTCCGGTCACGAAGTCGCGGACCGTCCCCGACTGCTCGTCGATGATGTCCTTGACCAACTGGTTGGCGAAGGCCGAGATGCGGGGACCGTACTCGGTGAACGTCTGCTTGCTCACCGTCTCGGCCAGTGTCTCGACCTTTGGGACGACGGTCGCGTTGACATCCTTCCCAATGGTCTCGATGAAGGTGTTCACGTCAGACATGGCGATCGGCTGCTGACAGGATGAGCGGACGCCGCGCGGTACGCGGCCGCCTGCATGCCATCACTTGATCTCCGGCACGGGAATCACAATTTCCCCGACGCTGACCTGGGCGTCGACCGGCGCGTCAGCTTTGAAGATCTCCTTGTTGTTCTTCCTCGTGTCTTTCAGGCTCGCGTGCGCGAGCCCTTTCACGACGAGACCGCCGTTGACCACGGAGATGGTGAAGGTCCCATTGAGGTCGATGGCATTCCTCTCCACGAGGTTCTCGATCAGGTCGTCGACAATGGACATGAACGCCTCCAGACGGCAGGCTGGGCGGCCCGCGGGTGAGTAGACGACAGCATACGGAAAAGCGCCGTCCGGGTGAACGGGTGGACCCGGCACCGGACTCCCACGGAAGTTCGAGGGACGTCGCAAGGACGTTAATGAAACCAGCGGCGCCAGGGGTCGCGCTGCGGCGTTACGATTATCGCGCACAGTCAATTGATCCCTGAACCAACACATTGCAGCGAGGGTGCAAGCCACATGGCCAAGAGCGAGCTTCACCAGAAGTGGGACGTGGTCGCACAACGGGAAAACGCCGCGCTCAAGCAGCGCAACATTCCCACGGAGGACGGGCTGGCCGGCCTGGCGATTTCGGGAGGCGGAATCCGCAGCGCCACGTTCGCACTCGGCGTCCTCGAGAGTCTGAAGGCGCGGGGCCTCCTCGAGAAGTTCCACTACCTCTCGACCGTCTCCGGCGGTGGCTACATCGGATCCTGGCTGAGCGCCGGCTGCCGGCGCAACGAGGGCTGGCTGACGACCGTCGACTGGCGCGACTCGATTGCACACCTGCGCCGGTATTCGAACTACCTTTCGCCTCGCGTCGGCTTCTTCAGCGCCGACGCCTGGTCGATGATCACGATCTGGCTGCGCAACACGCTGCTCATCCAGGCCACGCTGATTCTGGGCGTCGCCAGCGTCCTCGTGTTGCCGCGGCCGCTCGTCGAGGCGTTCATCAAATGGCCCTCCTCGGGCGATTGGCGGTGGACTACCGTCATCCTCTTCATCTTCGGCATCGTCGGGATCGCCGGTAATCAGGTGCGCATGGCGGCCGGCGCCGGAGTGTTCTGGCTGAGAAGGCATTCGTGGCCAGCGTCGCTCGTTGGGGCCGCAATCCTCGGTGGCGCCGCGGTGGGTCTCACCTACGCGTTCGACTTCGAACCCTTCGACCGGGGTATGGATCACGTCAACTACCTGCACGCGGTGCCTATCGCGTTCCTGCTGGTGCTCGCCGGGTTCGCACTGCAGCCGCTGGCGGTCACCGTCGCGAGCCTTGTGATGAAAGACCGGCCCGCGGAGGTCAATTACACGCAGTCGTGGGTGCAATTCGCGATCATCGTTCCCCTGATGGTCACCTCGTTCCTTGTGACTTCCGTTTTGTGGGCTCAGGCCACAGGGAGTCCCGACGTCAAGTCCCTCGCGGGGATTACGACGTACGGAGCGCTGGTCACCACCGCCTGGCACTACTGGCCGTTCCACCTCTCAGTCGTCTTCGTGTCGTTCTGGCTGCTGTCGCTCTGCTCCATTGACTGGCGGAGCCGACCGAGCATCGCGATCGCGCTCGGAGGGCCGATTGTCGCGGTGCCCGCGCTGCACGCGATGCTCTGCGCGATCGTGCTGCTGTTCCAGTACTTGAACACGGTGCCCGGGGGTGGATGGCACGGTTTCGTCTGGGGGCCGGTGCTCGTGGCCCTCTCGTTCGTACTGTCGATCGTCGTGCTCATCGGGATGATGGGACGAGCCTTGGGCGACGATGTGCGAGAGTGGTGGAGCCGCCTGGGCGCCTGGCTCGGCATCTATGCCACTGCCTGGATGATCATCGCCGTGAGCGCGGTCTATGGTCCGTACTGGGTGGCGTGGGCGCTCGAGCACGCCAAGTGGAGCACCATCACGGCCGCCGGCGGATGGGTGGCCACCGTGACCGGCGGTCTGCTCGCAGGCAATTCGCCGTCGACCGGCGGTCAGGCGAAAACGACCTCCGCGAAAGCCAAGGAAGTCGTGGCGGCCGTGGCGCCGTTCGTGTTCATCGCTGGACTGCTCATCGCCGTCTCATACACGATCAACCAGGTCGTTCTTCTCAACGGCTCCGGCCTCAACTGGTGGGCGTCGGACCCTCAGGTCACCGCCAGCAGCACAGACAGCGTCGTTGCGCTCGCGATCTTCGTCGCGTGCGCGGCGGCCACGGCTCTCTTTGCGTGGCGCGTCGACATCAACGAGTTCAGCCTCAACGCCTTCTACCGCAATCGTCTCGTCCGCTGCTATCTCGGCGCCACGCGCCACCCGAAAGATCCTCGCAAGCCGCAGAACTTCACCGGCTTCGACGACGCCGACGATCTGCGGCTCGCCAAGCTGATCGATCCGCAACTCGCGGGTCCGCTGCATATCGTGAACTGCGCGTTGAACCTCGGCGGATCGAGCGATCTCGCGCTGCACACCCGTCACAGCGCCGTCTTCACCCTGACGCCGGTGGCCTGCGGCACGTGGTACCGATCGCGCAACCAACAGGGGAAACTCGACGAGGTCGGATACGTCGACACGCGGTTCTTCGGTCCCAGCGGCGGACCGACGCTCGGACAGGCCGTCGCGGTGTCGGGCGCTGCGGCCAGCCCGAACATGGGCTACCACACGTCATCGGTGACGGCGTTCCTGCTGACGATCTTCAACGTCAGGCTCGGATGGTGGTTCCCGAACCCGCGCACCGGAGGAAGCATCCCGCACTTCAGCCTCACCTACCTCCTCGCGGAGCTGTTCGGCATCGCCAACGACAAGTCGTCGTTCGTCAACATCTCGGATGGCGGACATTTCGAGAACCTCGCGGCGTACGAGCTGATTCGCCGCAAGTGCCGCCTGATCGTGATCAGCGACGCGGAGTGCGACGGCAACTACGCGTTCGAGGGGCTCGGCACCCTCATCCGAGTCTGCGAAGTCGACTTCCAGTGCAAGATCACAGGCGACGTGGAGGCGATTCGTCCCAGCGGCAGCGAGAAGTGGAGCACACGCCGGTGGGCGGTCGGTCGGATCGACTACAGCGATGGCACGCATGGAACGCTGATCTATCTGAAAGCGTCGATGGTGGGCACCGAGGACACGTCGGTGCGTCAGTACAAGTCGAGCCACGCCGAGTTCCCGCACGAGTCGACCGGCGATCAGTTCTACGGAGAAGATCAATTCGAAAGCTACCGCCACTTGGGTCGCGAGATCGCCGGCGAAGCCTTTCGAACATTCGAGACCGACGCCAACCTGTTCGTCGTTGCCGAGAAGCTTCAGCAGCAATCTGGGCCTAAGCACGCCACGCCGGCACTCACGTAAGACGAGACCGGGCGGCCGCGAGCCGCCGGTGACGTCGCTATCGTTCCCGAGCCGGGCGGAAGCCTTCGGCCGCAAGCCTCGACTGCCCTGTCGGACTCGTGATTAACGCCGCAAAATCTCTGACCGCCGGAGAGGCATCAGCCCGATACCACAGCGAAAATGTCGTCGCCAGATCGAACTCGCCGGGAAACGGACCGACGAGCGCATCGCGGTTGGCCTGCACGATCTCGCTCATCTGGCTGACGCCGAGATCGACTTTTCGGTCGAGCACGAGTCGCATCGTTTCCACGCCATCGGGAGCGATTGTTGCTTTCTGCAGCACTTCGTCCTTGATTGCGAGCGTCTCGATGACCTTCGTGAAGTGCGTTCCCACGGTCGCGCCCCGCGCCGGATCGGAGAATGCGATGCGACGAGCCGAAAGCAACGCCGCCTTCAGCGTGGCCGGCGTCGAAATATCTGGTTTCGGAGAGCCCGGTGGCACCGCGAAAGCAGCAACGGTGGCACCCAGGCGGCGGCTGGTTCCGTCTTTGAGCGTGCCGCTCGTGATTCCGTCGGCAATCAACGTCTCCGTCGTGATCAAGAGCGCAGCCGAGGGATCCGCACGAAACTTCTGCTCGGTCGCGCCCGCAGTGTCGAAGACGAAGACGACGGTATGGCCCGTTGCCTTCTCGTAATCCTCCGCCAGTTTGATGAAGGGGGACTTCACCGCGGCGGCCGCGTACACCTTCACTTGTTCAGCAAAGGTAGATGAGGAGACGCAAAGTGTCAGCGCAAGAGACAGAAGCATTCTCATCACGATCTCCTGAAAACGTGTGCGACTTGCGAATGTTCAGAGAGGCTGAGGACTTCCTTCCGGCGCCGTGTGTAGCCGACGGCGACGTATCTTCCCCACCACCACATCTCCAATGGCGCCGACGACGCATCCGATCGGCGCGAAGAAGACGCCACCGGCGGCAATGAGGTCGTCCGATGTGTCGCCAGACCAGCGCAAAATAACTATGAACCCTATCCACGCGATGACGGCGCACATCGCCGCAACGAACACCGTCCTGCGGTGGGGACCGGCGATCGCCGCCGCTGCCCCCACACCAACGCCGGTCAGAAGTCCCAACTCCCATGGCGAATTCCGGGCGGTTTGCAGCGCGGCGATGCCCGTCGCCGTTCCGACGATCCCCCCGATCACCGCGTTGCGCACGCGCACGCCGACGGTCGTGCGCCATGGCGCCAGTGAGCGCGCGGTGGACGGCGCTGACGGATCATTGACGGCGACCGCTACCCCGCCGGCAACCGCATCGACCACTGCCGTCGCGACCGGTTGCGTTCTGGCGAGCGCGGGGGCCTGAACGGGCGCCGCTACCGGTGTGGCAACGGAGGTTGGCGTGACCGGAGGAGCCTGCGTGCGCGCCGGGATCTCTGCCCACGTCTCTCGCATCTCGTCGGCAATGGCCGCGAGGAGGTCGCGACGTCTTCGAAGGCGCTCCATGAGCACGCGCGCGTCGTCGCGGGTTCCGGGATCCCGCAGTGCTTTCCGCAGATCGATCAGGAGTCCGCTTTGCTGTTCGTAGGTGAGCGGTGCAACGCCGTCGACGAGCCGTCCCAGGCTCGCGAGATATGAGAGCGGCACGTCAGGCGGCACCGGCAAGGGGTCGGGCAGCGGTCCTGCCGGCGAAATTCCCGTGAGCGCTCGAGCGAGACGCAGCGTCGCTGCACGATCGGCTTTTCTCACATCGACGTACTGCACCCGCGAGAGCTCGTCGGGAAGAAGGCCAACCGAGACACCGTCGGCGACGAGCAACGGCAGAATCGTCTTCCCCAGCTGCGCAGCGTAGGTGTACTCGCGCGTGCACGCCGTCGACTCGAGCGAGGCGGGATCGAGCACGAACACGAACAGATCGCAGGCCCGAATCCTGGCCAGGATCTGGTCCCACCAGGTCTGGCCGCCGGTCAACTCCTGATCGAACCACACCACATGGCCGAGCGCCTCCACGTCTTCCACCACTCCACGGACAACGGTCTCGCTATGACGGTTGTAGCTGACGAAGATGTTGGCCATATAACGGGGCGGATCATGGGCCCGCCGCACGCGCCTGTCAAACGCCTTTCGCGAATCTCCCCGCCGACACACGTTCCGTGAACGCGCCCAGCGGAGTCTTGAACGGCTGCCGACACTAAGGCCGCTCCTCGCAGCGGCGCGGTTGACACATACCCTGCTTCCGCCCTAGTGTGGCGTCGCGAATCAGCGACGCACGTATCGTCCATTTTCCTGTCGCCGGATTCTCGCATGGGATGGAGGACTTATGCGCGTATGGTCCGGGATCCTGTGGGTGCTCGCGTCGATCGTTTTCACTCCCTCTATTACGTACGCACAAGCCTCAATTGCGGGCATCGTCAAGGACGCGTCCGGCGCAGTTCTGCCGGGGGTGACCATTGAAGCGTCGAGTCCTGCGCTGATCGAACAGACGCGATCGGTCGTCACCGACGGCACTGGGCAATACAAGATCGTTGACCTGCGACCCGGCACCTACACGGTCACGTTCGCGCTGCCTGGGTTCAGCGCCGTCAAACGTGACGGCGTTGAGTTGAGCGGCACGTTCACCGCGACGGTCAATGCCGACCTGAGGGTCGGCGCCGTCGAAGAAACGATCACCGTGAGCGGCGAAACGCCGATCGTCGACGTTCAGAGCACCACGCGTCAGCAGGTGCTCGATCACGGGGTCATCGACGCTGTGCCGACCGGGCGGCTGGTACAGAACCTCGGTGTGCTGCTCCCAGGCGTCAGCGTCTCGGGCGGTCTCACGCTGAACGGCGTCGGCACCCAGGATGTCGGCGGCAGCAGCGGCAACGCAGTCTCGCAGCTCGCGTCGCACGGCGGGCGCGGCCTCGATCAGCGAACGACGATGAACGGCCTCTCGTTGATGCTGTCGGCGGGCGTGAACAACACGCCGTACGTGCCCAACATGGGCAGCACCCAGGAAGTGACGATCGACACCTCCGGCGTCTCCGCCGAGGCGGCGGAAGGCGGCGTGCGGGTCAACGTCATCCCGAAGGAGGGCGGGAACACCTTCAGGGGACTCGTCTTCGCTTCGTTTGCGAACGAGTCGATGCAGAGCAGCAACTTCACGGACGGTTTGAAGGCCCGGGGCTTCACCACGCCAAACGCGCTCAAGAAAGTCGCGGATGTCAATCCGGCATTCGGCGGTCCGATCCGGCAGAACAAGCTGTGGTTCTACGCATCGCATCGGTTGCAGATCGCGCAGAACTGGGTGGGCGGCATGTTCTTCGACACCACCTACAACGAGCCAAACGTCTGGACCCTCAATCAGGATCCGAGCCATCGCGTCTCCAACGACGGCATGTGGAACGAAGGAAACGTCCGGCTTACGTGGCAGGCCACGCAGAGAAACAAGTTCGGGTTCTCGTTCGCGAAAGAACATATGTGCACCTGCCCGTCGGCGATCCGCGCGACCACATCGCCCGGGTTCGACAACCATTGGGGATGGCCGCACCATCTGCTCACGACCGAGTGGACCTCGCCGGTGACCTCCCGCCTGCTGCTCGAAGCGGGGATGTTTCACCAGTACCACCGGTGGGGTTGGTTCCCCTATGCAGGCACCAATCCGGACGTCATCGGCGTGCTCGAGCAGTCGAGTCAAGTCAATTACAAACTGCGTCCGGCCGGCTTCGCTGATCGCTGGCAGCACGATTTGCGGTATCGGGCGGCGGCGTCGTATATCACCGGCGCCCACGCCTTCAAGGTGGGCTTCAATAACGGGGACGGCGATATCGACGCGCTGTTATTCCTGAACGGAAGACAGAATCTCTACTATCGATTCAACAATGGCGTCCCCAATCTGATCACGGTGTATGCCACGCCGTACCACGATGGCTGGAACCTGGATCACGATCTTGGGATTTACGCGCAGGACAGATGGACCATCACGCGTCTCACCCTGACCGGCGGCGTGAGGTTTGACTCCTTCAAGAGTAGTTTTCCGGCGGAAACGTACGGGCCGATCCAGTTTGCGCCGGCTCGCAACTTCACGCTTCCCCGCACGCCGAATTCGAACTGGAAGGACATCACGCCGAGAATGGGCGCCGCGTACGACCTGTTCGGAAACGGGAAGACCGCGCTGAAGATCAGCCTGAACAAATATCTGATCGGATCGGACGGACCTGCCTTCACATACGGAACGCAGGCTCCATATAACCGGGTCGTCCACAGCACGACTCGCACGTGGAGCGACGGCAATCGGAATTTCGTCCCTGATTGCGATCTGACCAGCGCGGTGGCGAACGGAGAATGCGGTCCGTTGAACGATCCAAACTTCGGGAAAGCGAACCCCAGCACCACATACGATCCAAAAGCAACCACGGGCTGGGGAAACCGTCCGTTCGACTGGGAGTTCGCCACCAGCGTTCAACATCAGGTGTTGCCGCGAGTGTCGGTCGACGTCGGTTATTTCCGTCGCTGGTATGGGAACTTCGGCGTGACCGACAATCTGGCGCTTGCGCCCGCTGACTTCGATACGTATTGCATCGCTGCTCCCGCCGACGGGCGGCTGCCCGGCGGCGGCGCAAATCAGATCTGCGGGCTCTACAACGTGACGCCATCCAAGTTCAGCGTGCCGGCGCAAAATTTCGTCACGCTCGCTTCCAACTACGGTACGCAAGTCGAGCATTGGAACGGCGTGGACTTCAGTGCGAATGCCCGATTGACGCGCGGGCTCACGGTCCAGGGGGGCGTCAGCACGGGCCGCACGGGTACTGACAATTGCGACGTCGTTGCGAAACTTCCTGAGCTGATCAGCACCGCCACCACGGCGTTGCCGCTTGGGTACTGCAGCATGAATTCGCCGTGGCTCACGCAGGTCAAGGCGCTCGGCTCGTACACGATTCCAAGGCTGGACGTCCAGGTCGGCGGCTCGTTCCAAAGCAATCCCGGGCCGATCGTCCAGGCTACATTCAACGCGCCGACGGCGTTAGCAGCGCAATCGCTCGGACGTCCGTTGTCGGGTAACGCGGCGAACGCGCAGGTGAATCTGTTCGGATCGAATGCGCTGGCGGCCACGCCGACGACTGCGACCGCGGGCGCACTGTACGGAGATCGCGTCAATCAGCTCGACCTGCGCGTCGGCAAGATCTTCAAATTCCAGCAGCGCCGCACGGCAGTGAACCTCGATCTGTATAACGCGTTGAATTCCAGCGCGGTCCTCACGGAAAGTACGGCCTACGGCACGTATCGCGTCCCGCAGATCGTGATGGTCGGCCGTTTCCTCAAGATCAGTGCGCAGCTGGATTTCTGAAAGAGGTGTTGAGATGACATGCAGGGTCTTCGCGGTTCCGGCCGCAATCGTGGTGCTCGGTGCGCTGACCGCTTTACCCGTCTCCGCGCACCACTCGTTCGCGGCGGCCTTCGATGCCAACGCGCTGATCACCGTGCAGGGTGTGATCACCCAGGTGAAGCTCGCCAACCCGCACTCGTGGATCTACCTCGACGTCAAAGACGCAAACGGCAACGTCGCGCAGTGGGGGTTCGAAGCACAGACGCCGACAGCGCTCATTCGCAGCGGCGTGAAGCCGGACGTATTCAAAGTGGGGTCGACGGTCACGATCCGGGGTTGTCACGCCCGCGACGTGACCAAGAACGAGGGAGCGGCTCGCGAAATCATTCTCGCCGACGGCCGGTCCTATATCATCGGACCCAAGGGCAACGAACCGGACGCAAACAGATAGAGGAAGGATGTTCGACATGACGAAGGCATTCATCATCGCGATAGCGATCGTGTCCCTCGCCCTGGTCAGCGCCACGCCGGTAGCGGCCCAATCGAAGCCGATTCCACGTACAGCTGACGGTCATCCGGACATGACCGGCGTCTGGTGGCCCGGGCACGACCTCATTCCGGCGCAGGCAACTGCGGTATACCGCGATGGAGAGCGTCAGGGGATCGGCGCAAACTCATTCGGCAGTCTGTACAAACCAGATGCCATGACGAAGGCGAAGACGCTCAGCGACAAGGACGATCCCGCGCTCTGGTGCATCCCGAGCATCATCGGTCCGACGCCGCTCGTCGGCAACGGGCTCGTCGGTGAGATCGTCATGACTCCGAAGACGATGTTTCAGCTCATCGAGACATACCACGGCTTCCGGATCATCCCGACCGATGGAAGGCCGCATCGCGATGACGTCGTCCCCTCAAACCGTGGCGACGCGGTCGGTCGCTGGGAAGGCGACACACTGGTCGTCGACGTCACGAACTTCAGCGACCGGAATTGGCTGCACCATCACGGAGACGTGTCGTTTCACTCCGATGCCCTGCACATGGTCGAAACCTACCGTCTGATCGATGCGGACACGCTCGAGATCAATGTCACGGCCGACGACCCGAACATGCTGACCGCCACATGGAAGGCGCCGACGACAAAGCTGGTGCGGGCGCCGTTCGAGCACATCATGGAAACGTCCTGCGAAAACACCGAGACGGCGAATCTGATCGACGCCGCGGCGAAGGACAACTACGGCCGGAACAAGAAATAGGTCAGACCGGAATCGCGATCCGCCTCAGCGGATCGCGATCGGCGCCACCGGTGAAGCGGTGGCCCCACCAGCTTCAGCGGCTCAACGATCAGCTTCGGCTAGGTTCCAGAACAAAAAGGCCATTGCACCATGAAAGCACGTGTCCGGCACGGTGCTTTTCGTAGAAGTCGACGAGTTTGTAGCCAGCACTTTCCAGGGTTTGCGCAATCTGCAACCAGCTGCCTTCCCCTGAATACATGTTCAAGAACATCACCTCCACCAATACAGCACCAATCAGACCCGATCGCAGAAGAGATGCGGCTCCGCGGAGAACCGCCAAATCATGTCCCTGGGTATCAATCTTCAGCAAATCAATTCGTGGCACGCCAAGTTCAGGCCAAAGACTATCGAGGGTTCTGACCGTGACCTCCTCAGAACCGACCACCTGGATGTTCGCGATGCCCTCATGTTGCGATGCGTCACTATGGAAGGTATGTAAGGAGCTGTACTCGGGAGAGCTGTACTTCGTGAAGGTCTGCACTCCGTCTTCATCTCCCAACGCGATCTTGAGAATCCGTTGGCATCGGTCGCCGTAATGAGCAGTCAAAACGGTAAAGGGTTCGCTGGCAGGCTCGAACGCAAGAATTTTGGCATTCGGGAACAGTTTCAACATCAGATCAACTGTCTGTCCGACATTCGCGCCGACGTCGAGAATGATTGGGTTGTCCTCCTCGATGATTCTTGGGAGGTCGGCTTCGAGGTGAACACCAGCAATCTGCCACGGCAGCGACCAGCTCACGCTATACCCTCGGGCAGCCAAGAATCGGCGTACGGTGCGCTTCAACCGCCGGACCATTTAGGAAACCCATGAATTGTTGCGGCAGCAATGCCAGCGCCTTGTCGTACTCGAACCATCCCTCCTGTTGTCACCACAGAGATTCTCAACCAAGGAACGATTCGACTACGCGAGCTCCGATGTCCTCCGATTCCAATCGGCGCCACTTCGATGCAACGCTGCGTAACCGATCGCGCCGGGCACGGTCGTACAGGAGATTGTCGAGCATGCTCACAATCGTTGTCGGCCCGTCTTCCAGACGCCCCACCATGCCGAGCCCACGTGTTCTGACGCGCTCGGCCGTTCCCGGTTGGTCCACTCCCACGGGAAACATGGCCATGGGGACTTCAGCCATGATGCATTCCTTCACCGAATTGAGACCGCCATGGATCGCCGCAACCATCGCTCTTTCGAGAGCTTTGTGTTGCGCTACGGTTTCTACAATGGTCACGTGGTCGTGGCGCGATCGGACTTTCAGTCCTGGGAACAGCTGCGGCCCGACGGCAACGATCGCTTGCCATTCCGGTCGACTGAGAACGGCATCGCACACGGATTCAAACCAACGGGATGCCTTCGACGTGCCACCAGCCTGCGTCCCCAAAGAAGCAAAGATCAGCGGACGTTTGTCATCTATTGGAGGAAGTGGGAGGGCCGCCGGACGCTCCCTGAGTATGCACGGGTCAATCCAAAACAATCGTTCTGCGTCTGCCCGCGCGAAGTCAAGTTCTCTCGGACACATGATCAGCGTGGGGATGGACGGGAAGTAAGGTAAAGGCACGCCGGTGTTCGTGTTCCAGTTCACCGCGGAGCCGTGAAAGCCAAGCCTGTCACAAGCTGATTTGATGAAATCGCACACGATGCGGTAACCGGAGGAACGATTGATGATCAGCCGACGATTTCGGCGTTGGCGGACGCTATTGACGAACCAGGAAAGCTTGACGGCGGCCCTGCCTGGCATATTCGTTGGCGCGGGTAGCGACGAAAATACAGACGGTCCAGTCCGATCGCTCCAGAGCGGCAAGGTCACACTGTAAAAGGCGACGCGATATCCAGCCAGCTTGGCGGCCAGCGCTTCGACACTCTTGAGTACATCGCAGAGGATTAAATCGGCGCTGAACCCACGAATGATATCCATCACGTCGGTCATCGATGTGTGAGGTGCAAGGGGTCCGCTATAGGCATCAAATGGCGGGGGTTGACATTCGAAGCCATGCGCAAGGATCTCAGCACGCGTCGTCGACCCCACGACGAATCCCACGTGATGCCCACGCGCGGCCAGGCGCTTGGCAAGCGCCAAAGCCGGGTTCACGTGGCCGGGCGCGTCCAGCGCCCAGAAGATTATTTTTGCCACCGACAGACAGATGAAAAAACGACTCGAAACTTGCTATCGCCACAAGTCGTCTGGCGCATTATCGTTACCGAGGAGATTTTCGAGATGTCGTGGGGCACTTCTATCGCATGCTCTCAAGAGCGTCGAGGTCAGTCCGCCTGGCCGGTTTGCGCAGAACGACTGTCTGCACCATCGAAGGATACTTGCCGACCAGATATCTGTTGCGGTTAGCGGAAATCACGTTCCAATCGAAGTCCGGGTAGCCGAAGAGCTCAGCCGACTTTCCGTGGACGACTTCCATTCCGCTCCGTTCGACGAGCCACTTCACGGAAACGTTGTGGCCATATTCATTGGCGACACGGTCTTCAAACGGCTGGACGTTGAGGAATAAGTCGATGCTCAAGATCAGCAACCCGCCAGGTCTGAGAACGCGCCACGTCTCTTGCACGATTCCGGTCAGCGCATCCTCTGGGATGTGCTCGAACACACTAATGCTGACAACGCGATCGAATGAGGCATCTGGGAACCCGGCATCGCTCAGGTAACACTGCTTGAACGTGACACGCGTCTTGAAGAGTCGATTCAGCAGGTTTATGTTGTCTGGTGTGGCCGGCCAACGGCCTGTGTAGAACGGATCCCCGGGATCGACGTTGACAACCTCACAGCCTGCACGATCCAGTGCAAACTGAAATCCTGACAGACTACCGCCGATCTCGAGCACACGGAGACCCTCGGCCGGGCCGACCGCCTCAAATGCCCAGGGATACTCGAACGCTCGAGTCGTGTTGTTGCTCTGGAATCCGAAACATCCGACCAAGCGAGCCCGCCACGGAACGGTACGTCGGTCGCGCGAAAGAACCCCCCGGATCAATCGACCGCTGGGAGCGCCCCATTTCAAGTTGAACCAGTGGTAGCGAAGGGGAAACTTGGCCGGCGCTAGCATCGACAGTGGGACTTCGCTGAGTCTATCAGCAGATCCTCGACAAGAATGCTGACGCGCCGCTGCAACAGCCCGGCGAGACGACCAAGCTGATCGACGCCGCGGCGAAGGACAACTACGGGCGGAAGAAGTAGCGAAATCTCGAAGGTATTTGTTGAAGGTTGACCTTCGGTCGTCCTACCGGCGCTGGTGGGTCCAGTCCGAGTGGCGGAAGATGCAGCGCTTCTCATGGTGGTGATGCAGCTTTGCGCAGTACGGACGTTTGGATTCACGGGCCAGAAGAAAAACCTCGGCCGCCGCGAGCATGCCCAGCGGTGGCGCGATGAAATAAATCCACAGGCCATGCCAGTACCTTCCATGTGCTGGACCAAATGTCCTTGCGGGATTCGTGCTCATACCGGATAAGGGAGATTCGAAAGCGATGTATGCCGCAACCAGAATGGCGACGAAATAATGTGTATAGGGCGCCAGGACCTGATGATTGGACGCGAATAGGATCGCGCTCATCAAGGTGAACGAAATGGCGAGTTCGGCCACAAATGCAGCGCCACGCCGGCGATCGCGCCAATGAATTGCGCAGCGCAGTAGAACACCCCAGTGAAGACAGAGGCTTTCGGCGGCGCTTAGCGGCGGGTTGTCGGCCACATCAGCCTTCAGCTCAAGCCGCGGACCTTCGCGCGTCTTGAAGCTGCTCGGCATGATTCTCCAGCCGTTAGGGCACGCCCATGAACAAAGCCTTCAGGGCTTCCGTCATCGTCGGGTGGGCAAACATGGCATCTCGCAAAATTGTGTACGGCAGGCACGCCAGCATCGCAAGTTGAACCGTGCCCATGAGTTCCCCTGCCTCAGGCGCGAAAGCTGTGAACCCGAGAACGCGGTCGGTGTGTACGTCGATGAGGGTCTTCATGAACCCGCGTTTTTCCGAAATGGTCCAGGGCCGCCAGGCGGCGGCGTCGACGGGCACAGATGCAACCCGGTAGGGAATACCTCTTACCCGCGCCTCTGACTCGTTGAGGCCAACCCGCGCCAGCTCGGGATCGATGAAGACGCAGTACGGGACCAGCCGGTCCTTCGTGCTCCGGTGGCCTCCGTTAAAGTTGGCGCGAATGATGGCGAAGTCATCCTCGGCAACATGCGTGAAGTATGGGCTTCCCGCGCACTCCCCCATCGCCCACACGTTCGGTGCGGTTGTTTCCAGGCGATCGTTCACCCGGATGTGTCCTTCGTCCGTGACCTCGATTCCCGCTTTCTCGAGTCCAATGCCGCTCGTGTTTGGCGTACGTCCAACCGCCACGAGAATGTCAGTTCCATCCACGGTTCGCATATCGTTGCCGCTCTGGAGCTGGAGACTCACGTGGCTGCCGGAGAGGCCGTCCACGCGCAGCACGCGCGCGCCCAACAGCACGTCAATGCCTTCGTCTCGAAACAGCTGCAGAATTGCCTGGGCGACGTCACCATCTTCATTAGGGGCAAGTTGCGACCCGCGTTGGATCACCGTTACCCGGCTTCCCAGTCTGCGCAAAGCCTGGCCCATTTCAAGGCCGACGTAGCCGCCTCCCAGAACAATCAACTGGTCGGGACGTCGCTGCAAGTCCAGCGCCTCGATATGGGTCATCGGCCTGGCTTCTCGTAAACCGGGCGTGTCCGGTATGGTTGCGTGGGTTCCAACGTTCACGAACACGCGGTCCGCGGTGAGCGTACGTTCGCCCCCATCGCGCAATGCGACGTGAAGAGTGCGAGGTGCGACGAAGGTGGCGTCGCCGCAGATGAGTTCATCTCCGGCCGCGTGATATTTGTTCAAATGAACCTGGATAATGCCTTCGACCATTTCGCGCTTGCGCTCGTACACTCCAGCCATGTCGATGGCGATTTCCCCGGTCTCAATCCCGAATTCCCGATGTCGGGCTACGAGCGAGGCAACCTTCGCTGAATGAATCACATTCTTGCTGGGCAGGCACGCGATGTTGGGACAAGAACCGCCGATATACTTCCGTTCGACGACGGCGGTTTTCCATCCTTCTTTGGCCATTGTCCAGGCGATCAATTTGCCAGCGGTGCCGCTGCCCAGGACGAGGACGTCGTATTTCTCTGCTGCGTTCATGTGAGTCATCTCCTCGGTCGGCGGCGCTGCTTGGCGCCAGCACACCCGCCTTTCAAAGGGGCTGGCTTCAGCTGCCGGTTACGGAGCGGATTGCGTCCCGGATTACCTCGACGACTTTCGTAGGAGCGGTGACGCTGGGCGTGTGATCGACAGCATGCGCCTTGATCGTTGCCGTCATGCGCTCCGCCATGTAGCGCTGCGTCTCGGGAACGATCATTCGATCGTCTTCGGCCACCAGAAACCAGCTCGGAATGTCCTTCCAAAGTGGGCGCCCGACTGGAACTGTGATGCAGTTGATCGAGATCGGCCGCTGCACAGCAGCGAGCACTGCTCGCTCGTCCGCGGATGCGTTCTGCGCGAATGCCGTGTCGACGGCTCCTGCTGGTAGCCAAATCAAGCCATCGCGGTCCGGTGCAAGCTTTGGCGCCTGGGGATGCGGTTCGACGCGATAGAACACGTCTGCGACCTTCTCATCTTCGTCGGGGGCAAGAGCGCCGTGATGACCCGTGCCCAGCTCGATCCATCTGCCCATGCTCCATGGGCGAGCACGACGGTCACATCGTTCATCGCCATCCTGGTGCTCCTGAGATCGGCGGCGGCCTCTCATGCGTTGGATGGTTGGTCAACTTTGTCGATCAACCACGGTTGCCATGCCTGTGCCTGCACTTCGATCCTGCCGGTCAAGACCTTCGCATCCCATCGAGTGCGCTCACCCTCTCGAAAGAAGGTCAGATCTACTTTCGCTTCACCAACGCGGAGCCCATGCAGCGTCACGTCCGGAAGCCAGGGAGGGAGTTCGGGATCTACGTAGAGACGTTTGGACGGCGCGTCTGCCTGAATGCCCAGAACGGCCTGCAGCAACTGGAAGTTCGCGCCGCTCGCCCAGGCTTGGGGGACGTTGGCGCCAGGATACTGTACGGGAAATGTGCCACCTTCCCGTTGGACTCCAGCGTACAGTTCAGGCAGCCGGTAGCTGGCGAAATAGCTGGCCGCCTCGGAGATGTCGCGCGCAATCCGCGCTACCTCCGCAGCAAACCCATACCGCTTGAACCCCAATGCGATCAAGCTATTGTCGTGAGGCCAGACCGAGCCGCATTGATAGGAGAACGGATTGTAGGCAGGGTTCAGCGCGGACAAGGTGCGAATGCCCCAGCCACTCCACATGTCCGGTCGCAGGAGTCGTTGAACGACACGGCGCGCTCGGTCGGGACGGATCATGCCACTCCAGAGACAGTGCCCTGGATTCGATGCGACGGTCTTGACCGGTTGCTTGTCGCGATCGAGCGTAAAGGCATAACTACCAATGTCCTCGCACCAGAACCGGTCCTCGAACCTCGTCTGAAGCCGGGCCGCTTTCGCGCGTAGCGTTGCGGCTCGCTCTGGTTCGCCAAGGACGTCGAAGAGCTCGGCGGATCGCATCCACGCGTCGAAGGTGTAGCCTTGCAGCTCGCAGAGCGCCTTGGGCCCCTGCACCAGAGTTCCATCAGGATGGACCACGGCATCGCCTGCGTCCTTCCAACCCATGTTTTCGTAACCCTGCGCCGATCGCGTCTGATATTCTTGGAACCCGTCGCCATCAAGATCACCGGATTGGTCGATCCATTCCAGGCAGCGCAGCGCCGTGTTGCGGAACTCACGCAGCAGGTCCCGATCGCCAAGCCATTTCCACGCCTCGTGCAGCACGATCAGGTACAACGCCGTGGCGTCCGCCGTCCCGTAGTAGGGCGTATGGGGAATCAGGTTGAGATGGGCCAACTCGCCGAATCGGATTTCATGCGGGATCTTGCCCGGTTGAGCATCACGCCAGTCGTCGCGCTCGGTGGCCTGGAGTTCCGCCAGTTTCTTGAGCGCGCCGCGTGCGAAACCCGGATGCACTAACATGTTCTGCAGACTGACGATCAGACTATCTCGACCGAAGATCGTCACAAACCAGGGTACGCCGGCGGCGGGCATCCAGACATCCGGCGCATAGTCATGGTCGTGCAGTCGCAATGCGCCGATGTCCTCCACCGACTGTCGATACAGTCGGTACACATCTTCATTGGCCGATGTGAGCGCCGTTGCCTGGGCCATCCATTGGTGCTCGAGCTCGTCGACGCGCGTGTTCCTGGACGCGTGGTCGTAGCACCGAAGCGGCCGCCGCATTCGTCCCTGGATGCCAAAGATGTATTCGCAGCAGGAGCGCCAGCTGGCGCCTGACCCGAGCAGAATCGGAAACGTGATCCGTCCATTCGCATACACGGGCGGCGATCCACTGTCGCTCAGACGGTAGGCGAACACCCGCTCGAAATCACGATTCGAATACGACGTGCGCAGTGTCCGCTGCTTCTCGTCCCACTCGGTCACGATCCGGCCGCGCCGCACGAATTTGTGGGACTTGACCTCGAAGATGTCGGCAAAGTCCGACCGCAGCGCGATTTCGAGATTGAACTTCACCGGGGTCAGCCCGAAATTGGTAATGTCGAGGTCCTCGTGAATGCCCTCATCAATCGTGCGGCTGATGACGAGGCTGACCGTTCCACCTGGGATGGCTCCCGCTTCCGTCTCGAACGCATCACTGACCAAATACGCGCGCGAGGCGTAGTGCGTGGTTGCCGCAGAGGAAAGCCGGCGCCACGGGTTGCCGTCGGCCGATATCTCGTAGTAGCTCACGAACCGCGTGTCGTCGGCAAAGACACCGTGATCGCTGTCTGCTGCAATCTGGCCGTTCAGGTCGGTGACCATGAACGTGGTGCCCTGATTGATGGTGAGGAGGGGCGCGCCGACGCTGATCTCAAGGGGCATACACCTGCACCACCCGGATCAGGCTCGCTGCGGACTCCGCACGATCGTGCGGAGACTGTTCTCGACTGCCCGGCTCAACATGTTTCGACTACACAGGATGAATCAATCCCGCGGCTCGAGCGACCACATGGAGCATTGCCTGTACCACGCTCCTGAGCGCAGCCGGCACGGCGGTGCAGCTCTCCGGGTGGTTGTCCACGGCGGGCTGTCTGATAGCGACAACCGATCGTGACGGCCTCGCAAGCGAAGTTCCGCGCGTGTGAGGTTGTACTCGTCCCGATGGTGTGGATGAAACGAGAGGGGTAGAAAGGAGAGAGAATTCAATGAGTCTCACTCAAACAGTCGAAACCTCGAAGACCCAAGCTGTGCCGGCACCGTTTCCCAACACAAAAGGGCTGGATGATTTCAAGTTGGCCTAGCAGGGCGCGACTGTCAGTCGCGGCTAGGAGTCCTTGCGTCTGCCGGGGACGTTGTCGAGCGCCAGAGGCCCAGGGCCCCCGAGTACGAGAGCCACGAGACACGCGATGTACAGAACGTCGACCTCATACCCGGGCGGCCCGAACTGCGGGCCCGCGGCGGTCACTGCGCGCAACTTGATCGCCAGGAAGCCAAATGGCCAGTGCACCGTGAACATCGCGACGAGCAGGACGGCCAGTCCTCCGATCACCTCGACCGATATGGTCAGCCATGTCATGAGTCCTGGTGCAGGTACTCCCAACGCGTAAAGGATGGCGGCGGTTCGTCCACCGGATGATTCGTCGCGTCGAGTGACAACATCCATCTGCCTTTCAACCTACCCGAAACTTGAGCCGACGCGTGTGGCATGCGAATTGGTAGCCATCAATCGTCTTTGAAACCTGAATCACAGGAGACATTGCTATCAATGGATCGCGCGAGCACGCGTGCCCAGCGCGCGGGAGTCTCGGACGCCCTGGTTTTCTTTGGTGCTACGGGCGATCTGGCCTACAAGAAAATCTTCCCGGCTCTGCAGAACATGGTCCGGCACGGGACGCTGAAGGGCCCGGTCATCGGGATTGCCAAATCGCCGTTGACGATCGATCAGTTTCGCGAGCGTGCGAGGGCGAGCGTGACGGAACACGGCGGCGGGGTCGATAAGGTGGCCTTCCCGAAGCTGCTCGACCGGCTGCAATACATCGACGGCGACTACCAGGATCCCAGGACCTTCGTGCACCTCCGCGATGCGCTCAACGGAGCCACTCGCCCGGTGCACTATCTGGCGATCCCGCCGAGCCTGTTCGCCACGGTCGTCGAAGCGCTGGGGCAGAGTGGTTGCGCCGAGAACGCTCGCGTCATCGTGGAGAAGCCCTTTGGACACAACCTCGAGAGCGCTCGCGATCTGAACCGGATCATGCACACCGTCGTCCTCGAATCAGCGATCTACCGCATTGACCACTACCTCGGCAAAGAGGCCGTCGAGAACTTGCTCATCTTTCGGTTCGCCAACACGTTCCTCGAACCGATCTGGAACCGCAACTATGTCCGAAGCGTGCAGATCACGATGGCGGAAGACTTCGGGGTCGCCGGGCGCGGCAAGTTCTACGATGAGACCGGCGCGATCCGCGACGTGGTGCAGAACCACATGCTCCAGGTTGTGGCCCTCCTGGCCATCGAACCGCCGACGAACATGTATCCCGAGTCGCTGCGCGACGAACAGGTCAAGATTTTTCGCACGATTCCGCCAATCGAACCAGGCAATCTCGTGCGTGGTCAGTTCCGGGGCTACCGCGACGAGCCTGGCGTCGCCAAAGGTTCCACGGTCGAAACGTTCGCAGCCCTGCGGCTGGAGATCAATTCATGGCGCTGGGCGGGGGTGCCGTTCTTGATTCGCGCCGGCAAGTCGCTTCCCGTGACTGGGACGGAGGTAATCGTCACGCTCCGGCAACCACCGCTCGGCCGCTTCATCCCCGGCCGCAATTACTTTCGCTTCCGCCTCGGTGCGGAGCTGTCGCTCGATCTGGGTGCGCTAATCAAGAATCCAGGGAGGGCGATGACGTCGATACCCGTGGAGCTCTCCGTGGTCAAGACAACGGGCAATGACGAGGTGGATGCCTACGAGCGCCTGCTGACCGATGCCATGAACGGTGACGCCATGCTCTTTGTGCGCGAAGACGCGGTTGAGGCGGCGTGGGCTGTCGTGGAGCCCGTACTCGACAACGTGACGCCCGTACATGAATACGACCCGGGAACGTGGGGGCCGATCGAAGCCGACCGGCTGGCAGCTGACATCGGCGGGTGGCAAAACCCGGCGAAGGCAGGCGGCGGAAGCGGAGCACTCAAATGAAAAACAAATCGTCACTGATGGAGCAGCCCGTTGACGCCGGTCGAATGACGAACGCACAACTCGACCAGCTGTGCGTCAACACGATCCGAACGCTTTCGATCGACGCGGTCCAGCAGGCGAATTCCGGCCACCCTGGAACGCCGATGGCCATGGCTCCCGTCGTGTATTGCTTGTGGCAGCGGCTCCTGCGGTTCGATCCGGAGCATCCGATCTGGCCCAACCGCGATCGCTTCGTGCTCTCGATCGGCCATGCGTCGATGCTGCTCTACTCCCTGCTCCATCTGACCGGCGTGAAGTCGGTCAATCCGAAGTACGAAACTCTCGGCGCGCCGTCGGTGACACTCGACGACATCAAACGCTTTCGCCAGCTCGATAGCAAGTGTCCCGGTCATCCGGAATACCGCTGGACCTCAGGCGTCGAAACGACCACGGGCCCTCTGGGCCAGGGCGTGGCGACGAGTGTCGGTATGGCGATCGCCGGTCGATGGATGGCCGCGTACTTCAACCGGCCGGATTTCGAGATGTTCGACTACAACGTCTACGCCTTGTGCGGCGATGGGTGCATGATGGAAGGCGTTTCGGGCGAGGCGGCCTCGCTGGCCGGTCATCTCAAGCTCTCGAATCTCTGCTGGGTCTACGACAACAACCACATCACCATCGAGGGAAATACGGCGCTGGCATTCAGCGAGGACGTGGCGACGCGGTTCATCGGGTACGGGTGGAACGTCACTCGCGTCGGCGACGCCAACGACCTCGAGATGCTTGAACGCGCGTTCGGCGTGTTCGGATCGACCACTGATCGACCGACACTGATCATCGTCGACAGCCACATCGGGTACGGCGCTCCGCATCTGCACGACACGAGCGCGGCTCACGGCGAGCCGCTCGGCGACGAAGAAGTCAAGTTGGCCAAGCGCGCCTACGGCTGGCCCGAGGATGCGAAGTTTCTGGTGCCGGACGGAGTCCGTGAGCATTTCCGAGAGGGGATCGGCAAGCGCGGGAGCGAGGCGCGCGCGGCGTGGGAGGTCAAGGTCAAGGGTTATCGAAAACAGTACCCGGATCTCGCCGATCAGCTCGCGCGGATGCTGCGTCGTGAATTACCGGTCGCATGGGACAGGGATCTGCCCACATTCCCCGCCAATGCAAAGGGCGTGTCGGGACGAGACGCGTCGGCCACGGTGCTCAACGCGCTTGCCAGAAATATTCCCTGGCTGATCGGGGGCGCGGCGGACCTCGCCCCGTCCACCAGGACGCGCCTGACGTTCGAAGGCGCGGGCGACTTCTGCGCCGACCGCTACGGCGGGCGTAACCTTCATTTCGGCATTCGCGAGCATACGATGGGCTCGATCGTCAACGGCTTGTCGCTCTCAAAAGTTCGCGCGTTCGGCTCCGGCTTTTTGATCTTCAGCGACTACGCGCGGCCTCCGATCCGGCTGAGCGCGATTATGGAGATCCCGACGATCCACGTCTTCACCCATGACTCGATTGGTGTCGGTGAAGACGGGCCCACGCATCAGCCGATCGAGCAGATGGCGTCGCTACGAGCCGTTCCTGGCCTCATCACGCTGCGGCCGGCCGACGCCAACGAGGTCGTCGAGGCGTGGCGCGTCATCATGCAGACTCGTCATCAGCCCGTCGCACTCGTGCTGACACGGCAGACGTTGCCGACCTTCGACCGTACTAAATACGCTCCGGCCGCCGGTCTGGCTCGAGGCGGCTACGTGCTGGCCGATGCGGACGATTCCAGGCCGGACGTCCTGCTCCTTGCGAGCGGGAGTGAGGTTGCGCTCTGCATCGACGCTTACGAGCAATTGAAAACAGAGGGGATCAAGTCGCGCGTGGTGAGCATACCGTCCTGGGAACTGTTCGAGCAGCAAGGCCAGGAGTACCGCGACAGCGTCATCCCGCCGGCGGTGACGGCGCGAGTCTCCGTCGAGCAAGCCTCGACGTTCGGGTGGGCGCGCTTCACGGGACTGACCGGCGAGCAGATCGGAATGAAGACGTTCGGGGCATCGGCGCCGCTCAAGGAGCTGCAAAAGAAGTTCGGTTTCACGGCGGCTAAGGTCGTTGCGGCTGCGAAGTCGCAGGTTGCGCGGGCGAGGTGAGCGACGCGTGTGGCGTCACCTCGGGAGACAGGACATGGAAGCTGACAAGGCGCCCACGAGAAATCCTCTGCAGGCTTTGCAGAGCTACGGCCAGTCCGTCTGGCTGGACTACATCCGTCGCAGTCTGATCACGAGCGGAGAGCTTCAGCGGCTCGTCACCGAGGACGGACTGGTCGGCGTGACCTCAAACCCGGCGATCTTCGAAAAGGCGATCGTCGGCAGCACCGATTACAAAGATTTCCTCGCCTCGGTGGGGCCAGAGGAAAGGGACTCGAAGTCAATCTACGAGGACCTGGCCATTCGCGATATTCAGGACGCCGCCGCTTTGTTGCGCCCGGTTTATGAACGGACGAAGAGACGGGACGGGTACGTCAGCCTCGAGGTTTCGCCGTATCTGGCCCGCGACACCGAGGGCACGGTGGCCGAGGCCAGGCGGTTGTGGAACGCGGTCGGGCGCGAGAATCTCATGATCAAGGTTCCGGGCACGCCCGAGGGCATCCCGGCTATCGAACAGCTGATCGGCGACGGGATCAACGTCAACGTCACGCTGCTCTTTGCGTTGGAAGCATACGAGCGCACCGCACTTGCCTACATCGCGGGCCTCGAGCAGTTCACAAGCAAGGGCGGCGATCCGAGCCGTGTCGCGAGCGTGGCCAGTTTCTTCGTCAGCCGGATCGATACGGCGATAGACGCCCTCATCACCAGTCGGCTGGAGGCGTCTGCCGATCCGCGCGAGCAGGCGCTGCTGCGCAGTCTCGCCGGCAAAGTCGCCATCGCCAACGCGAAACTCGCCTATCAGTTTTACCGCGAGCTGTTCGCCGGGACGCGCTGGCAGGCGCTCGCCCGACAGGGTGCCAAGACGCAGCGTCTGTTGTGGGCGAGCACGAGCACCAAGAACCCCAAGTATCGAGACGTGCTCTACGTCGAGGAGCTCATCGGCCCCGACACGGTCAATACCATCCCGCCGGCAACATTCGACGCGTTTCGCGATCACGGGCATCTGCGCGAGAGCCTGACCGAAGACGTCGAGGGTGCGCACGACACGATGGAAACACTCGCGAAGGTCGGCATCTCGATGAAAGAGGTCACTGACAGGCTGCTGGCTGACGGGGTGCAATCGTTCAGCGACGCCTTCGACAAGCTGCTCGCCGCGGTGGACCGACATGACAAGGGACCGGGAGCCGCGAAGATCAACAGGCTGACGTTCACCCTGCCCGCTGATTTGGCTTCGGCGGTGAAAACCACGCTCGAAGACTGGCGCGTCAACGGCAAGATGCGGCGTCTGTGGGCGCACGATGCGTCTCTCTGGACCGGAGCCGACGAAGCGGACTGGCTCGGCTGGCTGGGCGTCACTGACGATCAATTGGTGCACATCGATCACTTGAAGAAGGTGGCCGATGAAGTGAAGAGCGCCGGGTTCACCCACGTGGCGTTGCTGGGGATGGGGGGATCGAGTCTGTGTCCGGAAGTGATGAGGATGACGTTCGGCACGGTCCCGGGATTCCCGGAACTACACGTGCTGGATTCGACCGACCCCGCGCAGATCAAGGCCTTCGAGAGCACGCTGGATCTCGGCAGGACTCTATTCATCGTGTCGAGCAAGTCGGGAGCAACGCTGGAGCCGAACATCTACAAGCAGTACTTCTACGAGCGCGTCAAGAACGCGGTCGGCGAGAAAGAAGCGGGCAGCCGTTTCATGGCGATCACCGACCCCGGGTCCAAGATGCAGCAGGTGGCCGAGGCCGACCGCTTCCGCCACATCTTCTTCGGCTGGCCGAGCATCGGCGGGCGGTACTCAGCCCTCTCGGATTTCGGGCTGGTGCCGGCGGCTGTGATGGGCGTTGACGTCCCGAAACTCCTTGACCGCACCGAAGAAATGGTCCACGCGTGCGCTGCGTCGGTTCCAACCGAGGAGAACCCAGGGCTCGTGTTGGGCGTGATCCTCGGCGTGGCCGCCACCAGGTTCGGACGCGACAAGGTGACGATTATTGCGTCGCCGGGCATTCGCGATCTTGGCGCCTGGCTCGAGCAGTTGCTTGCCGAATCGACCGGCAAGGTTGGAAAGGGCCTGGTTCCCGTAGACCGCGAAGCGTTGGGCTCGCCGGACGTGTATGGCAGCGATCGCGTGTTCGCCTACATCCGCCTGGAATCGGCGCCCGATCCCAAGCAGGACGCGGCGGTCGTTGCGATCGAACGCGCCGGCCACCCGGTCGTGCGCATCGCAATGGATGAGATCTACGACCTGGGCGAGGAATTCTTCCACTGGGAGGTCGCAACGGCGGTGGCCGCATCGATCATCGGCATCGATGCCTTCAATCAGCCAGATGTGGAAGCGAGCAAAGTCGTGACGAGGAAATTGACGGCCGAGTACGAGCAGACAGGCAAGTTCCCGCCCGAGGCTCCGATCCTCGAAGCGGACGGCATCAAGCTCTTTACAGATGAAAGAAATGCCGGTGCCCTCAAGAAGGCTGCAGGGAAGGATCAGTCGCTCGCGGGTTATCTCAAAGCGCACCTCGGCCGGCTCGGGGCCGGCGACTACTTTGCGCTGCTTGGCTATGTCGAGATGAACGAAGTGAACGAGTCGCAACTGCAAAAAGTGCGTCAAGCCATCCGCGACGCCCGGCATGTTGCGACATGCCTCGGCTTCGGGCCGCGTTTCCTGCATTCGACCGGACAGGCGTACAAGGGCGGGCCCAACAGCGGCGTCTTCCTTCAGCTCACGTGCGACAACGCGTCGGATTTGCCGGTCCCGGGTCAGAAGTACACGTTTGGCGTGGTCAAAGCTGCCCAGGCTCGAGGCGATTTTCAGGTGCTGGCAGAGCGGGGACGTAGGGCCTTACGGGTCCATCTCGGTGCAGATGTGCGCTCCGGACTGGACACGCTATTGAACGCTGTCACGCAGGCTGTGGCGTGAAGGGAGCACCACGATGCAACTCGGACTGATTGGCCTCGGCAGGATGGGCGCAAACATGGTGCGCCGCCTGATGCGCAACGGACACCAATGTGTTGTCTTCGATCGAAACGCGACATCCGTGAAAGACCTCGAGAAAGAGGGCGCCGTGGGGACATCGTCGCTCGACGATTTCGTCGCGAAGCTGACAATGCCCCGCGCTGTTTGGCTGATGGTGCCCGCCGGCGTCGTCGACAACATGCTCAGTGATCTGGGCGCGAGGCTGAAACACGGCGACATCATCATTGACGGCGGCAACTCCTATTACATCGACGACATCCGGCGGGCCAGAGAGCTCAAGGCGAAGGGCGTCCACTATGTGGACGTCGGCACCAGTGGCGGCGTGTGGGGATTGGAGCGCGGTTACTGCCAGATGATCGGCGGCGAGGCCGATGTGGTTCGTCGTCTGGACCCAATCTTCAAGACGCTCGCACCAGGACGAGGAGAGATTGCGCGCACGCCGGGGCGTGAGAAGAGCGCCGCCGGGACCGCCGAGGAAGGCTATCTGCATTGCGGGCAGAACGGCGCCGGGCACTTCGTCAAGATGGTACACAACGGGATCGAGTACGGCCTGATGGCTGCGTATGCGGAGGGCCTGAACGTCCTGCGGCACGCCAGTGTCGGCAAGAGCGGCCGAAGCGTGGACGCCGAGACGACGCCGCTCCGCAGTCCCGAAAATTATCAGTACGACTTCAACCTGACGGACATTGCCGAGGTGTGGCGTCGCGGCAGCGTGGTCGCGTCGTGGCTGCTCGACCTGACGGCGAGCGCGTTGCTCAAGGAGGAGGACCTGGCGACATTCTCCGGGCGTGTGTCGGACTCGGGTGAGGGGCGCTGGACGATCTCTGCCGCAATCGATGAGGGGACTCCGGCCCCGGTGCTCAGTGCCGCTCTCTACCAGCGATTCTCGTCGCGCGGTGAGGAAGACTTCGCGAACAAGGTGCTCTCAGCGATGCGCTTCGAGTTCGGCGGCCACGTCGAGCGCCCGACCGGCGGGTAAGGGAGAGCATGACGGCTGAAGTCCGGATCGTGGCCGACGCTGAGAGCCTGGCGCGGGCCGGCGCGTCAGCGTTTGTCGAAGTTGCGAAACAGGCCGTGCGGGCCAACGGCGTCTTCACGGTGGCGCTTTCCGGCGGGTCGACACCGAAGGCTTTGTACTCGCTGCTAGCGAGCGATGCCTCGTTCAAGTCGCAAGTGCCCTGGGACAAGACGCACTTCTTCTGGGGCGATGAGCGACACGTACCGCCCGATCACGCGGACAGCAACTATCGAATGACGAACGATACGATGCTCGCCAAAGCGCCGGTCCCCGCTGGCAACGTCCATCGCATCAAAGGCGAGCTGGAAGACGCCCGTCAGGCCGCCGAGGATTACGAACGCGCCCTGCGCGACTTCTTCAAACTTGCTCCCGGGCAGCTGCCACGCTTTGACCTGGTGCTGCTCGGGATGGGACCCGACGGCCACACCGCCTCCCTCTTCCCCGGCACAAAGGCGTTGTCCGAGCAGCAGCACCTTGTCGCCGCCAATTGGGTCGAAAAGTTCGACAGCTATCGCATCACCCTGACGCTCCCCGTGTTGAATAATGCGGCTTGTGTCGTCTTCCTCGTCAGCGGCGCGGAGAAGGCGGAGACGTTGTGTGCGGTGCTTTCAGGAGAAGCCGGTTCTGAACCGTACCCGTCCCAACTCATTCACCCGACGCGTGGACGCCTGATCTGGTTAGTGAGCAGCGACGCCGCGCGCCTGTTGCCGAAACAGCGGAGTGGAGCAGCCCAATGAGCGATCTGAGGCGCACCACACCCCAGAAGATTTCGTTGCTCGTCTCCGACGTGGATGGCACGCTCGTCACCAAAGAGAAAGTGTTGACCTCTCGCGCCTGTGCTGCGGCACGGAGGCTGCGGGATGCCGGTATTGCCTTTGCCCTCACGAGCGGGCGACCGCCGCGCGGCATGCAAATGCTCATCGAGCCGCTGAATCTGACGGGGCCAATTGCCGCCTTCAACGGCGGAGTCTTCGTGCGGCCCGACATGTCGATCATCGAGCAGCACTTCCTTCCAGCCGACGTAGCCAGGCGGGTCGTCGAGTCGCTCGAATGGCACGGCTTGGACGTGTGGGTGTACGACGATACCGCCTGGTATGTGCGGGCGCGCCACGGCCCTCACGTCGATCGCGAGGAATGGACGGTCAAGTTTCCACCTACTGTCGTGACCGCCTTCGACGACGCGTGCGATCGCACCGTGAAGATCGTTGGCGTCAGCGATGATCATCCGGCCGTCGCCCGCGTGGAGATGGATGTTCAGCGCAAGTTCGGCGCAGAAATTTCGGCGGCGCGCTCACAGCCGTATTACCTCGATGTGACACATCCCAAGGCCAACAAGGGAACAGTGATTGAGTTTCTTTCGAGAGTGCTGGAGATTCCGACGGCCGAAATCGCCAGCATCGGTGACGGGCCGAACGACGTTCTGATGTTTGAAAAAAGCGGAATGAGCATCGCCGTTGGCAACGCGAGCGAGGAGGTCCAGCACGCTGCGCAGTTTGTGAGCAGCTCCTCTGAGAATGAGGGCTTTGCCAATGCCGTCGATCGCTTTGTGCTCGCCAATCACTGAAAAAGGGCGACGCTCCGCGAAATCGTGCTCCCGTGTCGCGAGAATGCGCCGTTTTCGCGAGTTCGAAGTCTTTGTTCGCCCGAGTCTCCGACGTTGCTCGACGAATCTGCTCGAGGGTGTCCTGAGACTCGTGAAGGCCCTCGGCGTTCTACTCCGCGATCTCACGGAATCGATTGGCCGATGAGTGGCTACTGCCGCCGGGCCGTCGCCGAGGGGGAGCGGGGTCCGAGAACGGACGCTATGTTGATGCGGGATGTGATTCCGCTAAGCCAGCATCAGCACCCGTTCCATCGCCAGACGTGGACCACGATCCGGATCCTGAACCACCCGGCATTCGTTGTTGAACAGCATCGTGTGGCGTGACGTGCCGGAATACACTGGCCATTTTGGCAGGCTGGGCGTATTCGGGTCCCCGGTGCGCGCAAACGCCGCCCACGCCGCGCTCGTCTTCCCGGCGAGCGCATACGCCTCGGGCATTTTCGAGATGAGCGGTCCTGCGATCTTGATGTTGTTGAAGACGAACTGAATCTCGATCGTGTGTGGCGATCGCATATGACCGCCGCCCTCCGGTGTTTCCCAGTCGTACCTATACGCGAAGACAGGCGCGCCCTGTTGATCGGCCTTCCGCTTGGCGAGCTCGCGCGAGTAGGTGCCGCGAGGATGATCGGTCGCGATCAGAATCCACAAATCCCATGGCGACGCTTGCGGGTTCGCGTCGCGGAACGCTTGAATCACACGTGTGGGATCCATGCCGAGGCGTTTCGACGCGCGTTCCGTGAGTCCGGCGTTGTCGAGCGCCAGCTTCTCGGGTGTTGGCCGATCGTAAAGCGTCTCCTCTGTGTGGGCATAACCGACGAGCAAGGGTATCGTTGCCGACAATGCCGGCCCTTTCGGATCCCACGGATGACCGGGAATGATTTTGCCGTCCACCATCGGTGAGTTCGCGGTCATGCCCGGCTCGCGCAGCGTGATCTTCTTCTGCACCGCGGCGTCGGCCGAAAGCAGGCGCTCCATCGACACGTTCTGGAGCTCACGAATCTGACCCCGTTTGAGTCCCAGCTCGGCGAACAGCAAGTCAGTCTGCTTCACCGCGTCCTCGTGTGTGGTCAGACGAAGAACAGCGCCGCTCTCGATGATCGCGCGGTGGAACAGTCCCTTTGCGCCCGGCATCGACATCAGCGTGGCGACTTTTCGTCCGCCGCCCGATTGGCCGAAGATCGTCACGAGATTCGGATCGCCGCCGAAGCCGCTGATGTTGTCGCGTACCCACTCGAGCGCCGCGACGATGTCAAGCAAACCGACGCTGCTGGAGGCCGCGAAGTCGGACCCCATCGCATCGCCGAGATACGTATATCCGAGCACGTTCAGCCGATGATTCAGCGTCACAACGACAACGTCGTGCGTGTGAGCAAGACTGGCCCCGTCGAGGATCCGTCCGGAGCCTGAGCCGCTCGAGAATCCGCCGCCGTGCAGCCAGACCATGACCGGACGTTTGCCTCCGTCATTCAAGCCAGGCGTGAACACGTTCAGGACGAGACAGTCTTCGCTTTGCTGAAGCGGCGATCCCGCGGCGGTCGTTCCAGAGTTGTCACTCGTTTGCGGTGCCGTCGGGCCGTACGCGAGCGCCTCGCGCGTACTAGTCCAGGGCGCAGGTTTGACGGGCGGCCTGAAGCGGTTCGTCCCACTCGTCGGCGCGCCGTACGGAATGCCTTTGAACACCCGAACGCCGTCCACCACGACGCCGCGAACCTTGCCACCCGACGTGTCGGCGATAGCGCTCTCAAGATCTGCGGCGTTGACGAACTTTACCCACGGTGCAACGTACGCTCCTGCAGCGAGAAGCGACGCGTGTTTCAAGAACGTTCGGCGGCTCGACATATTGATCACCGTATTGCGATCGGGGCCACGGTCGAACCGGTGGCACCCACCAGCTTCAGCGGCTCGACGATCAGCGCAAACTCGTAGGCGCGCTGCGAGGCGAGCTCGTCGAGCCTCAGGTTCTCCAGCAGAAAGATACCGTTCACCACCAGAGCGATCTGATGCACCGGGTTCGATAGCTTCGGATCCGGGCTAGGTGTGACGTTGATGGGCGCCGTGTCGGCGCCGATCAACATCGGATCCTGTCGTGCCAGCCATTCGGACGCGGCCACGTCGATCCCCGGGTTCGTTCTCATGTATCGATCGTTCTCTTTCCCCCACAACCTGCCCCACCCCGTGTGAAGGATGACGGCGTCTCCAGGCTGCAACGTGAGCTGCTGCCGCTGCAGCGCCTGCAGCAGATCGGCCACCGTGATCTCGTACGTATCAGGCAGCATCTCCACGCCCTTGAGCGCCGCGATATCCAGGAGAACGCCGCGCGTCACCAATGCGCCGATGTTTTCGATACCAAGCTTCGAGAAGCCGTTGCGTGTCGCGATGTCGTCCAGCTTGAAACAGTTGTACAGGCTGTCGCCGATTGTCTGGTGCGCGAACGTATCGAACTGCGTGCCGACCTGGCCGATTTCCGCCACCACGATCTCCTCGTTGCTGCCGCGGCGGTTGGAGCCGGCAAGCGGCGCCGTCCGTTTCGTATGCAGCTCGAAGGTGCGAGTGGTCTGGAGCGGCATGCCCTCTTCCAGCCGCCGCCCAAGCTCGAACACCTGCCCCGTGCGGATCAGACGCGTCGCGCGAAGCACGGTCTCGGCCTTCATGTGATTGGCGGCGCCGCGTTGATCGCCGGCGCCCCATTTCGACGGACAGCGCTGGCTGTCAATGGGCGGGGTCCACGTCTGCGCGTCGGCGCCGCTGGCGACGAGGCACAGGAATGCGGCAGTGATGATGATGCGCATGGCTCTTACTGCCAGGCCGAGTAGACCGGCTTGCCGATGAGCGTCGACGGATCCGCACCGGGCCGCGGACTGAATTTCTGGAACCGTCCCGCGTCAACTTCCGCGACGTAGAAGTTGCCCTCCTGGTCGGTGCTCATTCCGTGGACGCCCCAGAGCGTACCGGGGAAGTCGGCCACTGTTCCCCACGCATAAATCAGACGCCCATCGAGGTCGTACTTGAGCATCTTGTGCGTGTTGCGATCGAAGGTTGCGATGGTGCGGTCCGCGCCAATCTGTACGAAGTGGAGACTCGACGGACTTACGCCAATCTTGAACTCTTTGAGGTACTTGCCGCTCTCATCGAAGATCTGGATACGATGGTTGTCGCGGTCGTTGACGAAGACGCGGCGCGTCTCGACGTCGACGGCGACGCCGTGTACGTTGTTCATGTACCCCGGACGCGTTTCCTTTCCCGCTTCGCCCTTCTGGCCGAAATCCAGGAGGAACTTTCCCTGTGCGTCGAACTTGGCGACGCGCGTCCCGTTGTACCCGTCGGCTACGTAGAAGCTGCCGTCCGGCATCCACGCGATGAACGTTGGACGGTTGAAGTGCGTGGCGTCCGCGCCGGGCATACGTGGCGTGCCGATGGTCTGCACCAGCTTCTTGCCGTCATTGGTGAACTTGTAGATGGCATGCGTATGGTCGTCCACGACCCACACGTGCTTCTCCGCGTCGTACGGGCTGACATACACCGAATGCGGACGACGCCACATGCTGTCCCACTGTGTCCAGCGCTCGATGATGTCGCCTTGCGCGTTCACGACGATGAGGCAATCTTCCCAGCGAGCGTCGGTGCCAAGCTCGCGGTACGGAGGTGACGAGCCTCGCCACAGCTCCATGCCCTTCTCCGGATCCTGTCCCGATCCGCCGGCTCCGGGAGGTGCGGCGCCGTTCGCGTTGCGCCATGGTACACCGCCAACCGGGAACTGAACATTCGGACCAATTTCGGGCAGCACGCGCGTCTGAGGTCGCTTCAGGTTCGGCAGTTCCGCTCCCTGCAGCAGATACACGCGATTCGGGCTCTCCGCGAAGATTCCGCGAGCGCCGCCCCACGTCCATTTTTCGTGACCCGGGAGCGACGCGAGATCTTTCGGCCATCCCTGGACCACGTCATAGGGACCGGAAATATCTTCGGCGCCAATTGCGTCGGGCACTGCTGAAAAAGATCTGCCCGCGGGTGCGGCCGCCGCCTGCGTGTTCTCCTGCGGCATCAAGCGTCCACCCAGCGGAATTCCCACGAGCAGGCCGACGAGCAACGCCACGCCGATCGTGATTGTCTTGTTCATCACACCCTCACACAGCTGCGTTTGTTGCCGTGGATGTTCAGTTGGTTCCGAAGTTCGCCGGAATTTCGAGCACGTCGTGCGCCGGCAATCCCTTACCCGCAAGATCCGCCAGCCCTCCGCCTTCGGGTTTCCCGCTCACGAGATGGAACTTGTTGCCGACGAACGCGCCCGCGACGCCGTGGCGCGCGGTCGGCATCGACGGCAGAACGATCCAGCGATTGGTTGCGGCCTCGTAGGCCTCGAGCGCGCGGAACGAATAGTTGGCCCGGTCGTGCTGTCCTTCACCCCCGGCCACATAGATCCGCCCGTTGTAGGTGCCCCAGCCGCCACCGCTCCGCGGCGTCGGCATGCGCGACTTCACCGCGCCCCACAGGTCGCGAGCGGGATCGTATTCCTCGACGACATCGGTGTTGCTCGAAGCGGTGACATGAGCGGCGCCAAGACGTCCGCCGATCACGTAGATTTTTCCGTTCACCACACCCGAGAACGCGTGATTTCGTGTCGTCGGCATCGGGCTGCGAGTTGCCCACGTATTGGTCGCCGGGTCGTACACTTGATTGGTGCCGAGTACCCGGGCGGGACGATTGCCGAAGAGCGCCATCTCGCCGGAGTTCTCCATGATCGTAGCCCCGCCAATCACGTAGATCTTTCCGCCGACTTGCTCGGCGATCGCCGAACAGCGTTTGATCGGCATCGGCGCCAGCGCACGCCAGGTGTCGCTGCGCGGGTCGTACTCCCACGAGTTGTCGACCGGCTCCCAGCCGCCCATCCCCGGACCTGACAGCGGCCGCTGGCATCCACCGAACACGTAGATCTTTCCGTTGTATTCGGCCTGCGCCTGGTGATGCACCGGGACGGGAATCGACTTCTTCTTCGTCCACTTGTCCGCCGCGGGATCCCACTCGTACACCATCGCCGGCGCGGGCTTGCCGTTCTCGCTGAAGCCGCCGATCACATACATCTTGCCGCCGGCTTGAACGCCATAGAGTTCTTCTTCGGGCTCAGGGAACGGTGCGGCCTTGTCCCAGCGCAGGAGCATCGGGTTCTGTGCGTGCACAATCGCCGCCGTGACGGCGAGCAACGCGGTAATGACGAACCACGAAGACACGAAGGACAGGGAGGACCTCTTTGAACTCCGTGTTCTCCGAGCCTCCGTGGTTCGTGAACACGTCAAGTTGAAAGTGGTCATTGCGTGTCCCCTCTCTGCGGCAACTCGAGAACGTCATGCGATGCGGTTGCCGGGTCTGGACCTCCGCCCGCGCGCATCTTTCCGCTCACGGTGTGCAGCTTGTTGCCGATGCAGCCCATGGCGTTGCCGTGCACCGCACCGGGCAACGGCGTCAGCGTTTCCCATGTGTTCGTCGCCGGGTCATACGCATCCAACGCCCGCAGCGCCGCGTAGAACTCGCGCGTGATCCACTCGCCGCCGCCGACATAGATCTTTCCGTTGCACGTCGCCCAGCCACCCCCGCTTCGCACCTGCGGCATGCGCTCTTTCACCGCACCCCACAGATTCGTCGCGGGGTCGTACTCTTCAACGGTGTCCACGTTAGTCGTCACCGGAATATTGCCGGCGCCGAGACGTCCACCCATCACATAGATCTTTCCGTTCACCGCGCCCGCCATCGCATGGTTGCGCGTCGTCGGCATCGGGCTGCGTTCGGTCCACGTGTTGCTCGCAGGGTCATACATCTGATTGCGGCCGGTGACGCGTGTCCCTTTGCCGTTCTCCAGCGGTTCGAGGCCGCCGATCAGATAAATTTTTCCGTCGACCTGCTCGGCGACAGCCGAACATCGCTTAACCGTCAGCGGAGCGAGCGCGCGCCATGAATCGGCGACGGGATCCCATTCCCACGCGTTCGTTGTTCCGCCTTCACCGCTGATGCCCTGCAGGCAGCCGCCGAAGACATACAGCTTGCCGTTGAGCGGCGTCTGCGCCTGATGATGAACTTTCACCGGCATGTCCTTCTTGCGCGTCCAGCGATCGGCGGCGGGGTCGTACTCGAATACGAGTCCTGGAGCCATGCCTCCAACGCCGAATCCGCCGAGGACATAGAACTTGCCATTAACAACGCTTCCGTAGAGTTCCTCTTCCGGAATCGGGAATGGCGCCGCTTTCGTCCATTGCGGCACGCGCGTCGCCGCCGGCGCTTGTGCGTACGCGGCGCCAACGATTGCTGCGGCGACGACCATCACAGACACGATCACCGACAGCGGCCGGAGTGGTAGTGACATAGTCAACTCTCCAAGTTGTGCGGGGGATTATAGATGCAAGGCTCAATGCTCGAAGCGGAATGCTCAATGCTCAATGTTGGGCATTGAGCACCGAGCATTGAGCATTGAGAATTTCCGTTCTACCAGACCCCGGGCCAGGGCTTGCCGACGAGGAACGCCTGGTTGGCGCCTTTGCGCGGCGCGTACTTCTGGACGCGTCCCGTTCTGACTTCGGCCGTGTACAGGTTGCCATCCTTGTCGGTCGCAAAGCCGTGCACGCCCCACTGGCAGCCCTGGCACGTACCGAATGTCCCCCACGAGTACAAAAGGTGTCCCTGATCGTCGTACCCGAGCAGCTTGTTCGATCCCTGATCCGCGGCCCAGAGAATCCCGTCCTGGCCCATGTAGATGCTGTGGATGTTCATCGGGGGCCGAGGACCGAAATCCCACTGGTCGAGGAACTTGCCATTTTCGTCGAACACCTGCAGACGGCCGTTGTTGCGGTCGTTTACATAGACGCGGCGTGTCTTCGGATTCACGGCGATGCCGTGCACGCTGTTGAAGTAGCTCGGCCGTCTTTCGTTGGGCTGTGTGCCTTTCATTCCCCATTCGAGCAGCTTCTTGCCGTTCATGTCGTACTTGATGACGCGCGTGCCGTCGTAGCCGTCGGCGAGGTACCAGGTATTGGCGTCCATGAACGCCATGAACGTCGGACGGCTGAAGTGCGTGTCGTCAGTGCCCGGTACGCCGGGCGTGCCGAGCGTCAACAGACGCTGCTTGCCGTCGTGAGAGAACTTGCTCACGAAGTGCGCGTCGGCGTCGACGATCCAAATGTACTTCTCCGGATCGTACGGGCTGATCTCCACATCATGCGGACGGCCCCAGATGCGATCCCACTGCGACCAGTCTTCGATCATCTTGCCGGTACGATCAAAAACCTGGATCACGTGTTCCCAGCGCCAATCGATGTCGGGCCGACCGTCACTCTCGTCCATCGCCTTCCCGAAACTCGGTGTTGCGCTGGCAGCCTCCCGCATCGGCACGCCGCCGCCAACAGGAAATTTGATGCTCGGGCCAATCTGCGGCAGCCACGTGGTTCCACGTCCGCGCCCACCTGGTAACACCGGGAGCTCGCCCTTGAAGGTCACGAGCACGCGATCGGGAGTTTCGGGAAAGATGTCGGTGGCCTGCGAATAGGTCCAGTTCTCGTGATTCGGCAGGCTCTCGCCGAGCGGACGAGGCCAGTTCTGTACTGGGTCGTAGGGACCGAACGCGTCGTTACCGCCTTTGACTCCTGGGAGCGCCGCGAATCCTTCTCCGGGTGTCTTCTTCTGCTGACCCTCGACAACGCCGATTCCGTTGCCTACCAGAATGCCGGCGGCAAAAGCGAGGCACATAGCCGCAGCAATGAGCGTTCGTTTTGTCATGGTGGTCCCTCTCTCACCGCGCTCACCATACGCCCGCGGGCGCGCGCGCGTCAATCGGTTAGCGCCACCAGGCGGAGCCGGTGGCGCCAGTAGGAGAGATGTCCGTTGCTGATTCGACGACTGTCGGGCGAACGCTAACAGGCGGCGATTCGCCGCGGCGCGATCACGTCAGGGCGCTGGCCGGCCTTTGCCATCCGCCGATAGGTGCCGACCGGCAGATTGCAGTTGTGCTGATAAAGGAACGCGTGAAAGCGCTTGTACTGCGTCGCCGGCAGATTGAACACGGCAAGGAGCTCGCGGTAACTGCCGGACGTCTTCCGCAGTCCCGCGTCGATCAGGTCGACGAGATCCTGACGGGTCAGCTCGCGCGCCTTGAATGGCTGGTATACGACCGTCCAGAAGTCTTCGCCGGCCGCAAACCTGTCAAACAGGCGTGCAAGTGCGGCCGACTGCTGGTCGACCGTTCGCGTCGTTGCCCGTTCGTCGCGCGGCATCGCCTGAATGATCGGCCGGCCGTTCGCACGAACCTCGAACGGCAGGTCATCGGCCTCAATCGGCCGACGCCAATCGCCCAATGCGAGCCGTTCAGCGATGTTCTTCAATTCGCGAACGTTCCCGGGCCACGAGTACTCGACCAGTGCCTCTTCGGCGGAGTCGGTGAGCTCGGGACGCGCGGTGTTGTGCATTTCGGCAGAGCGATCCAAGTAGTGCCGTAACAGCACGGTGATGTCGTCGTGGCGTTCTCTCAGCGGCAGCACGCGAATTTCGATCACGTTGAGGCGGTAGTACAAATCCTGACGGAAGGTTCCACCTTCGATTTGCGCGCGAAGGTCGCGATTGGTTGCGGTAATCAGCCGCACGTCGCTCGGCGGCGCTGGCGCGTCGGCCCCAACGGGATGCATCTCACCGCTCTCGGTGAATCGGAGCAACACCGCCTGCATGCGCGGGCTCATCTCACCGAGTTCGTCAAGAAATAGCGTTCCGCCATGTGCCTGCCGAATCACACCCGGTTTATCGCGGTAGGCGCCGGTGAAACTTCCGCGAACGTGGCCGAACAATTCTGACTCGAGGAGGGTTTCCGGAATCCCGCTGCAATTGACCGCAACGAAGGGGCGTCCTCGACGCGCGCTCTCATCGTGAATGGAACGCGCAACGACTTCCTTTCCGACTCCGGTCTCACCGAGGATCAGCACCTTCGCGCTACTGCGCGCGGCCATGTCGATGCTTCGGCGCAAAGCAATCGTCGTTTCGCTGTTGCCGAGCAGCACCGCAGATCCAAGGACTGACTTTCCGATCGACCGCATCGTCTTTGCCTCCGGGGGGGTTGCAGAGCGCACGGACGCGCTCAATGGTGCTTTTGTACGCGCGCACCATCTCCGATTCGAAATGTCAAGGATCGTTCACGCAAAGAAACGAGATCTTACAGGTGGTGGGCACCTGGCATCAAGGTGTGAGTGCTGGTTCGTCGTTACAAAAGCGGAATTACTGAAGGCCGTCCCGGTTATTCGCGTGTAGTTCCGGGCGGCTATGGCCTGTCCACCTCTGCACAGCTTTTTTAGGAAGCGGCGCGAACCTGGTTCTTGCCGGCGTTTTTCGCGGCGTACAAAGCCCGGTCCGCGCACGCGAGAAATTCGTCCGTGGATGTGGTGCGATGCCCTAAAGCGAATCCGATGCTCGCGGTGATTTGCAACGCGCCGAGTGCGTCGTCTACGGCTCTCCACGCCCCGATTCGGCTGCGTATTCGTTCAGCGACGGTTTCTGCAATGGGCGCGCTGCTGTCGGGCATCACGACGGCGAACTCTTCGCCACCGTAGCGGGTGCAAATATCGAACGGACGCACTGAGCGTCGGATGATGGTCGCAGCGGCCCTGATCGTCGTATCTCCCGCCCCGTGGCCGTACGTGTCATTGACCCGTTTGAAATCGTCGAGGTCGATCATTAGCAATGCGACGGTGCTGTCGCGTCGTTCGGCGCGCTGCAATTCCTCCTGGAGGCGCGCGTGGAAGTGCCTCCGGTTATAAAGACCGCTGACAGGATCAATCGCCGCCGCGCGAGCGAAGGCTGCGGCCTGACGGCGGATCGCCTCGCGCTCAAACGCCAGGGCCGCCGGTGCCGTCAATGCCCTGAGAACTGCTGCATCGGCCCGCGTGAATGGCTGGCTGTCGAGCCGCTCGGCCAAGCTGATGATGCCCAGCACCTGGCTGCCACCAGTGATTTCCTGTATGAGAACCCGCCCCAGGCCAAGATCCGATTGTGATGAGCCGTCCGGTTCGCCGCGTGTGTTCAGTGTCGAACGCAAAGCGGCCGTTGCCAGCTGTGGGGCGCCATGCGTGGCGATGATGCTGAATGGAACGGCTGGACCAGGCACGGCGAGCGCGGCGCCGCTGGCCCGCAGCGCACCAGCAACATGTCGAAGGATCATCCGCGAGACGTCCGGCACCCCCGACGTGCGCCCGAGCGCCACGGCAAGGCGATGAACCGCGGCCGCCGGATCCGATGCAACGCAGTCGAGATCGGCGATGAAGCCGCGGACGTTTTGTGTAGCCGTGAGCGACATGGGAGCGCATTCTGACTTCGCAAGGCATGTACCCGCTGAGTCGGCGTGGCATATGCGGCTATTCGTGCTGATAAGTCAAACGTCGAGCGGACTTCGGTCTGTTCTCGTCCACGATTTTCTGACTGCAACCGTGAATCGTCCATCAGTGTGGCCGGCCGCGGCCGCGACCGGTTCGCCGCAGCCGCGTGCATCGACGCGCAACTCATCGATTGCCCCACCAGAACGTCATTCGGGCTGCGGGGCTTGCTGTTCCGAGCACTCCTAACAACTAGTTCCGCGCGCCGAAGACAACATGGTCTGCGACAAGTGACAAGAGGGATCCGTGAGGTAGACTTTTGTTCACCTTTCTCGCGGGCCTTTCAGGTCAGCGTCAGACTTCTTCGCCTCGGCATCCCACGTTAGTCGTACGCCAGTCGCAAACCCCTAAGTTATTGGCTCACTGCACTTGCCGTGTTGCGCGCCTATGGTCCGCCCGGGTGGCGACTTTCTTGCTCACACGGCTCCCACAAATCTGCCGAACCGAATTTCCGCATTTGTCATTGGGGGTTCGTGTCGAATTCGTAAGAAGGGTCCGGAGGTGAACATTCGTGTGCTTTTGTGAGGAAAAAAAGCGATGAGAGACACGCGACGTAACCTGCTCGTCGGGGACAGCCCGGCAATGATTGATCTCAAGTCAGAGATTGGGCGAGTTGCGCGTTCCGACGCGAAGGTCCTCATTACCGGCGAAAGCGGTTCCGGCAAGGAGCTGGTCGCGCAGGCGATCCACAACGAGAGCTCGCGTGCGGACAAAGCATTCGTGGCCGTCAACTGCGCGGGGCTGCCCGAGACGTTGCTCGAATCCGAATTGTTCGGACATGTGCGCGGCAGCTTCACCGGCGCGTATCGGGACAAGCTCGGAAAGCTGGAAATGGCGGATTCAGGAACCGTGTTCCTGGACGAAATCGGGGAAATGACGTTGCGGATGCAGGGGCTTCTGCTGCGGTTTCTCGAGACCGGTGAGCTCCAGAAGGTCGGCGCCGATCACGTCACCAGGCGCGTGAACGTCCGGGTCGTCGCGGCGACGAACCGGAACCTGCGCGACATGATCGGGCAGGGACTCTTCCGCGAGGATCTGTTTTATCGCCTGAATGTCATTCACCTGTCCGTGCCGCCTCTGCGTGAGAGGAAGCAGGATATTCCGGGGCTCGCCACTCACTTCCTCCGGACCTTCTGTCGAAACGGCGACGCGCCGCGCGAGGTCTCTGCGGACGCGATGTCGCTGCTGGTCGCGTATTCGTGGCCGGGCAATGTGCGAGAGCTTCAGAACGTCATCGAACGCATCGCGGTAAACAGCGGCAGCGAGCCGATTCAGCCCGAGGACCTGCCGTCGGAGATCAAGGCGCGCCGAGCCGGCACGATGCGGCCGAAGCAGGAGCGTCGCCGGACGATCGCCGACGACTTGTATCAGCGACTGGTTGAAGAACGTCAGTCGTTCTGGAGTGTCGTCTATCCGCTGTACATGCAGCGCGAGATCACGCGGTCGAATGTCAGAGATGTGGTCCGCAAAGGACTGCAGGAAGCGCGAGGTAACTACAAGATCGTCGCTCGCCTGTTCAACATGGAACAGGGCGATTACAAGCGATTCCTCAACTTCCTTCGGAAACACGACTGTCAGGTTCCCTTCAAGGAGTACCGCTAATGCGCCGCTCGATCCTCGTCGTCATTGCCGGTTGTGTGTGTGCAATGTGGACGGCGGCGGCCGACGCCCAAACCGCGGCTGCATCACCAGCGCAGCAGAACGCCGCGAGGCCAGCAACGCCAGCGGCAGCTCTGACCGTCGTGCCGAAAGGCGTTGACACGCCTCCGGGTTATGTCATTGGCCCCGACGATGTCTTGAGCATCGTGTTCTGGCGTGACAAGGACATGAGCGATGACGTTGCGGTAAGGCCCGACGGGAAGATTTCGCTGCCGTTGATCAATGAAGTGCAGGCGTCGGGGTTGACACCGGAACAGCTGCGCGTCGCCTTGACCAGCGCGGCAAACAAGTTCGTTGAAGACCCAGCGGTCACCGTCGTCGTAAAGGCGATCAACAGCCGCAAGGTGTTCATCACCGGAATGGTGGCCAAACCAGGTCCCTACTCGCTGACCGGTCCCACGACGGTTCTGCAGCTGATTGCAACCGCCGGCGGCGTGGCGGAGTACGCGAAGTCCGATCGAATCATGGTGATGCGCACGGAGAACGGAAAGACCATCGGCCGGCGCTTCAACTACAAGGACGTCAGCGAAGGCAAGAACCTTCAGCAGAATCTCGAGCTGAAGCCGGGCGACACCATCGTCGTGCCGTAGTGATTGTGATGCACAGACGGTTTGTTTCACTCATCGCCGGCGCGGCGTTTCTGTCGATGCCCGTCTACGCGGATGCGCAAGAGGCTCGTCCTGGACAGGCGTATCGAGGCTTGTTCGGACCGAACACCGTCACGGCGGCCGAAGCGTTGACAGTGCACGGTGCAATAGGCGCCGGATGGGACAGCAACCTGTTCCTGGCCCATCGCGACGAGACGCTGCTCAGCGGTACGCCGAGCGTGCCTAACGCGATCCCGCTCAGTTCGGGGACGTACAGCTCGTTCTCTGGTGGCCTCGGCTACTCGAGAGGAGGCGACAGGTTGCGGTTCAATGCGTTGGAGTCGAGTTCAGCGCGTCGCTATCCGGACTACCCTCTCCTGACGAGCCACGGTGCGGCGGCGGGGCTTACATGGAACCTGACGAAGCGATTCTCGTTCAATTCGAACCACAGTTTCCTGTACCAGCCATGGCAGACTTTCGTGTCATTTCCGGCTCTTTTCGACCTGCCTTTGCGATTCGATCAGTCGATGGCACCGAATCAGGCCTATGCCTCGTTTGAAGGTTCGGGCCGGTCGTACGCGACGTCGTCCAGCTTCACGACGCAACTCTCACGTCAATCGAGCCTGACGGCAAGTTATTCATACCAACTCAGTACGTTTAACAACTCCGCTGCGTTCGTTGGTCCGCTTCACTGGGACATATTTGCTGTCGGGTACAGTCGTTTGACGAGCCATGCAGGACTCTTGAGGTTCAATCATGGCGTGACACGTAACCTGGGGTGGCACGTCGGGTATGGCTATTCGGAGGCTCGTTACTCCGGCGACGTCCGGCGCTACCGTGGACAGCTATTGGATGCCGGCATAGATTACACGCGCGCGCTTTCCATAACCCGGCGAACGACATTTTCGTTTTCAACTGGGGCGGCTGCTGTCGACCAACCCGACGCACTCAACGGCTACCGGCGGTATGACGTGACGGCGGTGGCGAATCTGAACCGCGAAATTGGCCGGACGTGGAACGCGTCAGCCAGTTACATCCGCAGCGTCGAGTACCTCGAAGCAGCGCGGGTTCCGTACTTTTACGATGGTTTCGTTCTCCAGCTTCAAGGACTGATCTCACGACGCGCGGGGTTTCATTCTGCGGCAGGTGCGACGTATGGCGATTTAGGGTTCGAGAGCACTCCTCACCGACGCGACCGCTTTGACACCGAATACGCAAACGTCGGTCTCGTCTTTGGCATCTCACGTTACCTCGCTATCTCCACAGATTACGTCTTCTACATGTATTCCTTGAACCGTTTCGGCGTGTCTCTCCCCGGCGTGGGCCCCAGACCGCACCGACACGATGTTCTCGTGTCCCTCAGCGCGTGGGCGCCGGTGTTCGAACGTGGAAGGAAAACTAATGCTGCCAGGTAAGACCTATAACCCCGAGGACGTTGTTCGGATTATCAAGAACAGAATTTGGGTGCTCCTGGTGCCCTTCGCGATTATCTCCGCAGCGACGGCCCTTAGTGTGCATAAACTTCCGGATCGGTATCGATCTGAAACCGTCATTCTGGTCGTCCCGCAGCGCGTTCCCGAGGAGTACGTGCGATCGACGGTCACCACGCGAATCGAAGATCGTCTGCAATCACTCGTTCAACAGATTCTCAGTCGGAGTCGGCTCGAGCGGATCATTCAGGACTTTAATCTCTATGCCGACGAACGCCGGACGGGAATCATGGAGGACATTGTCGAGACCATGCGCCGCGATATCGGGGTGAACATCCTCCCCGGTGAGGCGTTCAGGATCAGTTATACGGGTGCCGATCCCAGGACTGTTACGCGGGTGACCGAGCGTCTCGCGTCGCTGTTCATCGAAGAGAACTTCCGCGACCGCGAGGTGCTGGCGGAAGGTACGAACCAGTTTCTCGAGGCGCAGCTCGAAGATGCTCGCCGCCGACTGATCGAGCAGGAAAAGAAAGTCGAGGCATATCGCAAACAGTTCGCGGGGCAACTCCCGTCTCAGCTCGAATCCAACCTGCAGGTGCTGCAGAACTCACAGATGCAGGTACAGGCGATCCTCGAGTCGATCAATCGCGATCGCGACCGACGTCTGGTGCTGGAGCGTCAGATTGCCGATCTCGAACAACAGGAGCAGGCCGCTCTCGTCGTTGCACCACCGCCACCTGCTGATGCCAGCGGCACGGGAACGCCCACGCAGCGTCTGGCGGCGGCCAAAGCAACGCTGGCCACGGCGCAATTGCGGCTCAAACCGGACCACCCGGACATTCAGCGATTGAATCGACTGATCAGGGATCTCGAAAACAAGGTCGAACAGGACGCGCAAGACACGCCGGTCTCAGCGGAAGGCACCGACCTGTCTCCGAGTGAAACGGCACGCCGTCGACGCGTCGCCGAGTTGAAGCTGGAAATGCAGCTGCTCGACCGCCAGATTGCGGAGAAACAGAACGATCAAGAACGGCTGCGAGCCCAGATTGGCAATTATCAGACGCGAGTGGAGGCGGCGCCTACGCGCGAGTCGGAGATGACCGAACTGACGAGGGATTATCAGACGCTTCAGGAGATGTACAAGAGCCTCCTTTCGAAGAAAGAGGAATCATCGATTGCTGCCAATCTCGAGCGCCGGCAAATCGGCGAGCAATTCAAGTTGCTCGACCCCGCACGCGTGGCGGAAAAGCCTTACAGTCCGAATCGTCCCAGGTTGACGCTGATCGGGATGGCTGCGGGGCTCGCGATGGGCGTTCTGCTGGTCGGACTGCTGGAGTACCGCGACAAGAGCTTCAAGACCGACGAAGAGATCATGCGCGTCCTTTCGCTTCCGGTCCTGGCCGTCGTTCCGGTGATGCTGACGCAGGCCGAGCAGCGGTGGGCGACGCGCCGGCGAATCCTCGTCGGGCTGGGCTACGGAACGACAGTGGTGGCGTGCTTAGCGGTGGTCGCCTACACCTTCGTCTACTGACGCGCCATGTACGAGCAGTTCTACGGTCTTCGTGAACGTCCGTTCGACCTCACGCCGAATCCGCGGTATTTGGTGCTCACCGCAGCACATCGTGAAGCGTTGAGCAATCTGGAATACGCAGTCTCCAGCCGCAAGGGGGTCACGCTCCTGCTCGGCGAGGCAGGGTCGGGAAAGACGACGATCATTCGCGCCGCGATCGGCAGACAGGTTGAGCGTGTTCACTGCGTGCACGTCAACAATCCTGCGCTGACCCGAAACGAATTCGTCGAAATGCTCGCCCGCCGCTTCGACTTGAGCGACGCGGCGCAAAACTCGAAAGCGGCACTCCTGTTGGAATTGGAATTGTTGCTGCAGCAGCGTTTTGACAAGGGCGAAACGACAGTTCTGATGATCGATGAGGCGCAGAGCCTGTCCATGGAACTGCTCGAGGAAATCCGGCTGTTGGCCAATATCGAAACCAACGATCAGAAGCTGCTGTCGCTCGTCCTCGCGGGCCAGCCTGAGCTTGGAGCATTGCTCGACAACCCCAGCCTGCGGCAGTTGAAACAGCGTGTGGCGTTGAGATGCGAGCTGCGGCCGTTGACGATGCAGGAAGGACTGGGCTATTTGGCTGGCCGTGTGCGCGCTGCCGGTGGCGACCCGTCGCGCGTGTTCACACGCGAAGGGGCCGTGCTCCTTCATGAGCGCGCCGGCGGGATTCCGCGAACGATGAATGTCATTGCGGACAACGCGCTCATTACCGGATTCGCGCGTGGGCAAGCGCCTGTGACTCAAGCGATTGTCACGGAAGTCAGCGACGATTTCAGCATCGACATGACATCGGAATCAGTCGCGCCCGCTGGCGGGCCCGCAACCGTGCTCGACATTGCCCGGCCGGGCATGCCCGCGGCGGCGGCGGCCGACGCGCTGTCGCACCAACCCGTGGAATCAGCGGATAACCGTGGCGAGAGAAGGACGTTGTTTTCCTCGTTCGCGGCGAAGAGTCGGTTCTTGAGTCGGAAGGGAATCGCATGACGAGTGTGTACGACGCGCTTCGCAGGAAAGCGGCCGAAGAGCACGGAGGGGAGCTCCCGGAACCAGCCGCACCGGCGACAATCGGAGCTTCGACGGAAACCGGTTTTGGCCTTGAATCGGAGATCGGATCCTCTGGTCTGCAGCCGGAACTGCCATCAGCACCGCACGCGTCCGCCAGTTCTCCGATCCATGCGGCTAAGGTGCCGCCCACGGTGGCGCCTCCGGTGCCGGAGATTAATCCGGACACACTGCGGCCTGTCACCGCGGCTCCGGTGAACGCAGAAGTGCGCAAAGCGCCCACGCGGACGCGCTTCGAACGGATTGAAATGCCATACCGCGGCAAGACTATTCTCGATCAGGAGATCTCTGCACAATCGCTCGAACAGTATCGCCGTCTGGCCGCAAGCCTTCACCACGCGCAGGCCACCAACGGCACGAAAGTCATCATGGTGACAAGCGCGGCGGTCGGCGAAGGCAAGACGCTGACTTCTTCAAATCTCGCACTGACCCTCAGCGAGTCGTACCAAAAGCGGGTGCTGCTGGTCGACGCCGATTTTCGGCGGCCATCGGTTCATGCGGTCTTCGGAGTTCCGTCGCATAACGGCCTGGCGGAAGGATTGGTGTCGGATAACCAGCGCGTGCAGGTATGCCAGTTCTCTGAACGGTTGAGTGTGCTTCCAGGCGGGCAGCCTTCATCGGACCCAATCGCCGCGCTGACATCCGAACGGATGCGTCAACTGGTCGACGAAGCCCGCGAGAATTTCGACTGGGTCATTCTCGATACGCCGCCAGTGGCACTCCTGACGGACGCGAACCTGGTCGCGTCGATCACCGATGGTGCGGTCATTGTCGTAAAGGCGGGCTCTACCTCGTGCGAGCTCGTCGAACGCGCCGTTCAGGCGGTCGGACGTGAGCGCATCTTTGGCGTCGTCCTGAATCGCGCGAGCGAGAACGCGCAGACGTCCGAGTATTACGACTACTCAAGGTATTACGCGACGGCGGCGAATTAGTCGGCAGTTCCAGGATGCACCTGCTGAATCACCGGATTACCGGACGATCGCTGGTTCTCATCAGCTCCGAGACGGTGCTGATCATGTCTGCGATTACCATCGCGGCATACGTCCGTCTCGGTGAATTCGCCTGGGACATCGCGCTGTACGAAAACGGTATCGCGAAGGCACTCCTGATTGCCGCCGTCACGCAGACCTGCCTCTACTACGCCGACCTCTACGATCTGCGGCTGCTCGGCGATCGGCGTGAGCTGTTCACGCGCCTGCTCCAGGCGTTAGCTCCGGCGTCATTCACTCTCGCGGCACTGTATTTCTGGTTCCCCGCCCTCGTGATCGGTCGCGGTGTGTTCCTGATCGCCGCTGTCCTGGTCGTGATGTTTGTCATCGGCTGGCGCATCGCGTTTGAGTGGACAAGTGGCCACATCGCGCCGCGAGAACGGCTCCTCCTGGTCGGCACCAGCTCCGCCGCCGTGATGCTCGCACGGGAGATGTACGAGCGACGCCACGAACTCGGGGTTGAAATCGTCGGCTTCGTCGACATGGACCCACAGCGGGTCGGAACGCCGGTCATCAATCCCGGTGTGATTGGAGCCATCGAGGATATTCCATCGATCGCCCGCGCCCGCAATGTGGATCGCGTCGTCGTCAGCCTCGCCGAGGCTCGCGGCACGCTCCCGATGGAGAAGCTGCTCGAAATGAAATTGGACGGCGTGTCATTCGATCACCTCGCATCCGTCTACGAGGAGTACACAGGAAAAATCGCGGTCGAAAATCTGCGTCCCAGCTGGTTGATCTTTTCTCCGGGGTTCAAGAAGAGCCGGGTGCTGTCTGCGGCCAAGCGCCTCATCGACATCAGCGCTGCCGCGGTTGGCCTGGTGATCGCGGCTCCGATCATGGTTGTGGTCGCCGCCGCGATCCGTCTGACGTCGCCAGGTGCGGTCTTGTATCACCAACGACGCGTTGGACAGCACGGCCGCATCTTCACACTTCACAAGTTCCGATCAATGTGGGCGGACGCCGAAAAGACGACGGGACCGGTGTGGTCGAAGGAGGGTGACACCCGTGTGACCTCCGTCGGCCGGTTTCTGCGACGCAGCCGACTCGACGAACTGCCACAGCTCTGGAACGTGCTCAAGGGAGACATGAGTCTGGTCGGGCCCCGCCCGGAGCGGCCGGAGTTTGTCGCGGAGCTGACGCGCCAGATCCCGTTCTATCGTCAGCGGCACATCGTTCGGCCGGGACTCACCGGTTGGGCACAGGTGCGCTACACCTACGGCGCGAGCGTCGAAGACGCGCTGCAGAAACTGCAGTACGACCTGTTCTACATCAAGAACCTGTCGCTCGCGCTCGACGTGTTCATCATCCTCGACACCGTCAAGACCGTGCTGCTGCAAAAGGGAGCGTGACGTGATCGTCAACGCGATGAGCATCGACGTCGAGGACTACTTCCATGTCAGCGTCTTCGACGGGATCGTGCCGCGGTCGCAGTGGGACACGATGGAGAGCCGTGTGGTCCGGAACACCGAGCGGCTGCTCGACCTCTTCGACGAATTCGAGGTGCACAGCACGTTCTTCGTTCTTGGATGGGTGGGCGAGCGCTACCCGCAACTCGTCAAGACCATCGCCAGCCGGGGGCATGAGGTCGCGTCGCACGGTTACGCCCATCGTCTCGTGTACGATCAGACCCACGCTGCGTTTCGCGACGACGTGCGTCGCGCGAAAGCGATTCTCGAAGATGCGTCCGGCCGCCGAGTGATCGGATACCGTGCGCCCAGCTATTCGATTACGCCGCGATCGCTGTGGGCGCTCGACATCCTGATCGAAGAGGGATACGCGTACGATTCGAGCATTTTTCCGATTCGCCATGACCGTTATGGCATTCCTGTTTCAGATCGAAGACCGTATCGCGTCGATCGCACCGGCAACTCGATCATTGAAGTGCCCGCGTCGACGACTCGACTGGGGCCGTTGAACTTTCCGATCGCCGGCGGCGGGTATTTTCGAATTCTTCCTTACTGGTGGACCCGGTGGGGCGTGAACCGTGTGAATGAAACCGAGCGTCGGCCTGCGGTCTTCTACCTGCATCCGTGGGAGATCGATCCGCTTCAGCCGCGTCTCCACGCCGGGCGACTCGGTCGGTTCCGACATTATCGCAACCTCGAAACCACGGAAGCACGGCTGCGTCGTCTACTGAGCGATTTCCGCTTCGACACCGTGCAGAAGCTTGTCGTCGAGGCGCGACTCGAACTGGCTGAAAACAGCCGCTACGCGCTGCCGCTGCCCTACTCCTTCTGAGGCCGTCGATGTTGGCTGCATCATCGTCAACGGCTGGAGAAGCCCACCTGACGGTATCGGATCAGATTGACGCAACGGAATGGGACCAGTACGTCGAGAGCCATCCTGAAGGATCGATCGATCATCTGTGGCGCTGGCGGGATGTGTTCAGTCGTGTGTTCGATCATGAGAGCACGTATCTGGTGGCACGCCGCGAAGGCGCGGTCGCCGGACTCCTTCCGCTCGTTCATTTCCGATCGCGGCTCTTTGGACGCTTTCTGGTATCCGTCCCGTTTCTCAATTACGGCGGGGTGCTCGCGTCCGACGTGGCCGCGGGTGATGCGCTGATAGCGGAGGCGCACCAACTGGCGCGCCGCTCTGGTGCGTCGCATATCGAATTGCGCCACACAAGCCGGCAATTCGCCAGTCTGCCGTGCCGCGCTCACAAACTCAAACTGACCCGGCCGCTGCCCTCGACGCCCGAGGCTCTCTGGTCAGCGGTAGACCGCAAAGTGCGCAACCAGGTGCGGAAGGCGCAAAAAGACGGACTGACCGCGCAGACAGGTCATTCGGAGCTGATCTCCGACTTCTACACTGTGTTTTCGAGAAACATGCGCGATCTGGGTACTCCCGTGTATCCGAAGAGCCTGTTCGTTGAAACCGCGCGCCTGTTTTCACACGACCTGTATGTGTACGTCGTCCGGTTGGGACGCGTACCTGTCGCCGCCGCGATCGCTCTCCGTTTCAAGGACATCATCATCGTCCCGTGGGCGTCATCGCTGCGCGAATACCGGCAGCACTGCCCGAACATGCTGTTGTACTGGACGATGCTCGAGAACGCGTCGCAGTTGGGCGTTCGGACGTTCGATTTCGGACGCTCTACGCGTGGTGCTGGCACACATCACTTCAAGCTGCAATGGGGCGCCACAGAGACTCCGCTCCACTGGGAATATCTGCTCCTTACAAAATCCGCGGTGCCCGACCACGGACCGTCGAACGCAAAGTTTGCTGCGGCTATCTCCGTCTGGCAGCGTCTGCCGTTGTGGGTCACGGAAACATTTGGTCCCGCAATCGTCAGGAACATCCCATAGCGCACAAATTTGCACCAGCGGGCGAAAGTCTTCCCTTACGTCACGCGGATCGGTCATCTCTTCTCGCGTCAGACTTTTGTCGTCGAATCGGTAGATTCTAGCTTTCGCCGTCGCATTGTAGGTCCAGTAACTATCTGTGTCGATTCGACTTACACAATCATCCGACCGTAGGAACGTCGGACCTCCGTTTGCTCAATGACCACTGCCGTTGGGGAACCGCCGCATGCGCGACACCGTCTTCTCTCCCGCCCACCCGGCGCTCGCCGGCCAAAGGGTTAGGGTTCCGGTCGGCGCGCCGGCAACGCTCTTCGTCGTCGTCGACACGGAGGAGGAGTTCGACTGGAGTCGTCCATTTGCGCGAGAGAACACCAGTGTCACCGCCATCCGCCAGCTCCCTGTTCTGCAGGCCGTGCTCGACCGCTATCGCGTCAAGCCGACGTACGTCATCGATTACCCGGTCGCCACGAGCCCGATCTCTGCCCCGATCATTCGCGACTTGTACGAATCGGGTCGCTGTGCAGTCGGCGCGCACCTGCACCCGTGGGTCAATCCTCCGTACGACGAGGCTCTGACGACCGTCAACAGCTTTGCATCGAACCTCGGTCAGGACCTCGAACGCGCGAAGCTGAGGTCGTTGACAGACGCCATTGAGCAGCACGTCGGCGTACGCCCACGGATCTACAAGGCCGGCCGCTATGGCTTCGGTCCCTCCACCGTACGCACGCTCGAGGCGCTCGAATACGCAATCGACGTCAGCGTCAACCCATACATGGATTACAGCTATCAACGAGGTCCAAATTTCGAACGCTTCGACCCGCGTCCGTTCTGGTTTGGCAGTAATGGCGCGCTGCTGGAAGTGCCGTGCACCCTCGGGTTTGCCGGTTTTCTCCGGCGTTACGGACGACCGTTACATCGCGCGGTGGACACCAGTACGTGGCGCGCGGTACGGCTGCCAGGCATCCTGGCGCGATCCGGAGCCCTCAACAAGATCATGCTGTCGCCGGAGACAAGCACGCTCGCCGAGATGCAGGCCCTGACGCGTGCGCTGTCCGCAGACGGGGTGCGCACGTTTTCTCTCACGCTTCACAGTCCGTCGGTCGAACCTGGCCATACGGAATATGTACGCACCGCGGCTGATCTCCGGGCATTTCTCGACCGCATCGCCGCGTATTGCGATTTCTTCTTCGGAACGCTCGGCGGCGTGCCCGCCACGCTCGACGAGTTTCGACAGATGTACGTTGCTGGAGGGGCTGCCGCATGAAAGTGCTCGGAGTTTCGCCGCTCGACAAAGATTCGACCGTCTCGCTGATGGAAGACGGCCGGATGCTCTACGCGGCGGCCGAGGAACGATTCACGCGCGTGAAGTTGCAGGACGGCTTTCCGTGGCGCGCGCTCGAAGATGCGCTGCAAAGAACCGGCACGACCGTCGACCAGATCGACTGCGTGACCTACCCATTCCTGCCGTGGGAGGAGGAGACGCGTCTATTCCAGCGAAACCTGTCGAATGAACGCGAGTTCCTCGAAGACGCGCCGAACACGCACACCGCCGAGCTGCTGCGGCAAGCGGCGTCACGCGTGCCAAACCGAGCGGGCTCGATTCCAGGACTACGCGAACCAAACGAGCGTATGGACAAGGGGCTGGCGAAAACGATCGCGTATCGCCTGCTCGCCAACGACAGTGTCATCTCGCGCAACGTCGCCAAACGCGGCTCCGAAGAGTGGGGACGCACTGCGACGGCATTTCACAAGCAGTGGCATGAAGAGCTCGAATCGTCGCTGCTGGAACTGGGACTTGGCGGAAAACTCAAGCGGGTCGAACACCATCTCAGTCATGCCTCGAACGCCTATTTCACGAGCGGCTTCTCCGACGCGCTGATCGTCACCCTCGATGGCTACGGTTCCGGCTTGGCGGGCAGCGTCAGCGTCGGCCGCGATGGACATATCGAACGGCTGCACGGCGTCGAGTTTCCGCACTCGCTCGGAACATTCTACGAATCCGTCACCTCGGGACTGGGCATGCAGCCGAGCCGTCATGAGGGCAAGGTCGTCGGTCTGGCGGCATACGGCGATCCCGCCGTGCTGCGCGATGTCCTGCTCGCGCGATTCTCCATCGAAGACGGCAACTTCAAGATCCTCGAGAGCAACAACGTGTTTTTCGCGCGGATGCTCTCGACACAATTTCCGAAAATCGATGTCGCCGCGGCATATCAGCACGTACTGGAGACCGTTGCCACGCGTTACGTCGCTCATTACCTTCAACACACGGGACTTCGGAACCTCGTGCTGTCCGGCGGCGTCGTCGCGAACGTCAAGCTCAATCAACGGTTGCGAGAGCTGCCCGGCGTCGACCGCCTGTTCGTGCACCCGAATATGGGGGACGGCGGCTGCGGCACCGGCGCGGCGCTGCTGGCATTCAACGGCAGCAGCGCACGATCGGAGCCGATTGCGGATGTGTTCTGGGGACCCTGTTTCAACGAGGCGCAACTTGGTGAGGCGCTGGGGCGCGCGCAGCTCCCGTTTGATCACTACACGCCGATCGAGCCGAAAATCGCGCAGCTCATCGCGGAAGGCAAAGTCGTCGCCCGCTTCGACGGACGGATGGAATACGGCCCGCGGGCTCTCGGCAACAGGTCGATTCTTTATCACGCGCGAGAGCCGGAAGTGAATCAGTGGCTGAACCAGCGATTGGGCCGGACCGAGTTCATGCCCTTCGCTCCGGCGACGCTCTACGAACACCGTGACGACTGCTACAAGAACATCGACGGCGCCGATTACGCGGCACAATTCATGACGGTCACGTTTAACTGCACGGAGCGCATGAAGCGCGAATGCCCCGCAGCCGTGCACGTCGACGGGACGGCGCGTCCGCAGCTCGTCACAGCGACTTCGAATCCGAGCTTCTATCGCATCATCTCCGAATATCACCGGCTGACGGGCATTCCATCGGTCATCAACACGAGCTTCAACATGCACGAAGAACCGATCGTCTGCACACCCGACGATGCCATTCGCGCGTTTCTGCAGGGCAACCTGGATTACCTCGCGATCGGTAATTTTCTGGTCGCGCATCCGAGGCAACGGCGCTGAGCAATCAATCGATGGTGGTATTGGGCATCTCAGGTCGCGAACGGGACGCGGCGAGCGCACTGCTGATCGATGGCGCGCTCGTGGCAGCGACGACCGAAGAGGCGTGCATCCGGACGCCACGCGCGGGGTATTCGTATGCGGCCGGTTTTCCGTTCGCCTCCGTCCAGGCGTGCCTGCAGAGAGCCGGAATCACTGCTCGCGATGTCCAGCGCATGGTTTTCTGCGACGAAGACGGGCACACGGGGATCTGCGATGCGCCTCCATCATGGATGGCGCCGCTTCGCCGGCCGAGCAACGGCACCGTCGAGTTCAACGGTGCGGCGGGCATGCGGGTCGGGCGGTTGTTCGCACATGCGTCACAACTGCAGGCGACCTCCGCCGCTGACGGTCCCATCGTCGTCCTCGATACGGAACGACGCGGTCACGCGGCGGTATTCATCCGCACCGGCAGCGCCGTCGTATTTGAACGCGAGATCGATCACTTCAGTCGTGTCGTGCAGCAGTTGAACACCGCGACAGCCGCACTGGGTCTGGGCGGCGATCCGCTCATGGAGCTCGAACTCCTCGCGGGAGATGGACAACCGCTCTACGCAGAGGCATTGGGCCGTGCGCTGTGGTACGAACCCGGAGGTGGCCTCGGGATAGATCGGCGCGAATTACAGGCGGTCTACGCAGACGCGAAAGTGGATGCAGATAACCACCTTGCCGACCGCGCGCCGTTGCACATGCAGGTGCGGCGAACCCGCGCAAACCTCGCAGCGAGCGTCGTCACGCTCGTCGGTCGAATTGTCTGCGATATCGCGACGGACATCGTCGAAACGTACGGCAGCGACACGTTCGGATTGGGTGGAAGTCTCTTCGCGCATCATGAAATTGCCGCCTGCGTGCGGGCATCGCTCGGTCACCGCGCGCAGTTGGCCTTGCTCCCCTCCTCGCTGGGGCTTGCGCTCGGCGCAGCCATCGCCGGCGGACATGGCGCATCGATCACTCTTCCCGTCGGTCTGGCCGTTGGTCCTCAGTTCTCCGAATCCGACGTCAAGGAAGCACTCGAGGTCGCGCATCTAGACTACGTGTACGAGCCGCAATGGGACCGCATCATGAACCGGGCCACCGGCTTGCTCGCGCGTGGCAAACGCATCGGGTGGTTTCATGGGGCGATGGACTTCGGGCGCCGATCGCTCGGAGCGCGCAGCATCCTGTGCGACCCGTCGGGGCGGTACGCGCGTGAGAATCTGAACTGGTTTCTGCGATACCCCGCTGAGGCTTCTGCACCGCCCCTCGTTATGACGAACGACGCTGCTCGTGAGTGCCTCGAGCACGTAGTCTGCAGCTCGTTCGGTCTCGTGAGCGCCGTCGTGAAACCTGAATTCCGGCCGCGACTCCAAGCAGCGATCGACCAGCGCGGCCGTTGCCGGATCCAGACGATACCCGACGACTCGTCTTCGCGTGTTCGTGATCTGTTGCGTGTTCACCGTCAGCGCACCGGTGTGCCTGCGCTGTCACAGATAGACCTGTGTGGTCCTGATGAACCTGTCGCGTGCACGCCGCGCGACGCCCTTCGTACGACCTACTCGAGCCCGCTGGACGCGCTGTTCATCGAGCGGTTCGTATTGATGAAAGACTATTGGCTTCTCAGAAGCGACATACGCGAAAGCGCCGTCACTCGCTAGTCGGCCCTCTGCGCGAAAGTGCGTGCGGCGCTCCAGACGCCCACGTATGCGCCGACCACGCACAGACCGATGTCGCGAAGCGCAGGGAAGCCAGCCTCGCGACCGGAAATCCACTCGGCAGTTACGGCGCCAGCGGCAACGAGGCAGACGAGTGTGAGCACGCGCAACTTGACCCGAATGTTCGCGTCCAGCGCACTTACGAGGCCACCTGTGACGGCGCCAGCGGCATTTGCGAGGGCGTCAGCGACGGTCGGCAGCCGCGACTGGATAAAGATTTGGCTGACCTCGAGCACAACGCCTGCGGTCATCGCCACGGCAATTCCGACGGTGACTGGGAAGCGCACATGCAGCTCACGAAGCCACTGCGTGAGCATGAAGCCAAACAACAGAAACAGGACGAACACGACGACGTGATCGGCGGAAAAGGATGCGTGCCAGAGGTTCCCTCGGAGTGTCTTGAGGTGCCCCGCGACGACACCGACGTCGAGCGTGACATCGAATGGTTCCCAGGACGCGATGCCGACAAGAAGCGCAGTGGCGAGCATCGCACGGTAGGTTGGCGACATGGGCGCGCGAAGGTTGGCGAGGCTGACGAATCCCGCCCGTTGCCGGCGGAACGATATTGCGGCGATCATCGCTCCGGTCAGGGCCCCCGCGGCATTGGCCAGCACATCGGCGAACGACGATATACGGTCCGTCGTCAGCAATTGAATCGATTCGACACCGATGCTGACGGCGCACCCGAGCAACACCGCAGAAAAGATGTGCCGAAGTGGCCTCTCGCCGCCGAACGCCGACACTGCAGCCGCCCCAAAGGGCACGAACAAGAGGAGGTTTTGAACGAAATCGGGAATGGAGGTACGTCTGCCGGTATCCGGTGAGATCAACGGGTCGAGTCGCATGCGTGAAAGGTGCGCCGACACCGATTGGAGGCTCGTGTCGAAATGGAATGGCGCCGCGGTCGACACAAGGATGAAGAGTGTCGTGACGGCCAAGACCGCGTGCGCAAGGCGGAGCCGCTCGCGCATTGGGCGATCAGCGCGCGAAACGCCGCCTGACTGTCGCCGATTTGTCAGACAATCTACCCATGACGGAAATTGGTCGCCTACGGTCAAGGATGAAGGGGTCCATCTGCTCGTAACGAACGTGGTTACAGTTACTGATAGACACGCTCGACGCGACCGCCTCGGAGAGTGATTTGCGTTTCGATGCGCCGCGCCCAAACACGATGACACAAGTGGCCGCCAAGCGGACCGCCATCCTTGGCATTTCCGCCTTCTATCATGACAGCGCCGCGGCCATCGTCGTCGACGGCGAGATCGTGGCGGCGGCGCAGGAGGAGCGCTTCACCCGCAAGAAGCACGACCCGGGATTCCCCTCGCACGCCGTCGAGTACTGCGTGAAAGAAGCCGGGCTCACTCCTGATGATCTCGACTACATCGTCTTTTACGAGAAGCCCCTCCGGAAGTTTGATCGGCTGCTCGAGACCTATCTCGCATACGCGCCGGACGGGCTCAAGAGCTTCGGCATGGCGATGCCTGTGTGGCTGAAGGAGAAGACGCGGCTCAAGAAGATCATCCGGACCGGGGTCGGGAACGGCCGCGTGAAGGCGCCCATCGCATTCACCAGCCATCATGAGAGCCACGCCGCGAGCGCGTTTTTCCCGAGCCCGTTCGAGGAGGCAGCGATCCTCACCCTCGATGGCGTGGGAGAGTGGACGACTACCGCAATCGGCGTCGGGTCGGGCAATAAGATCCGACTTACGCGCGAGCTGCGGTTCCCGCACTCGTTGGGCCTGCTCTACTCGGCGTTCACTTACTACTGCGGCTTCAAGGTGAACAGCGGCGAGTACAAGCTGATGGGGCTGGCGCCTTACGGCAAGCCAATCTACAAAGACACCATCTACAAACAGCTCGTGGACGTGCGGCGCGACGGCAGCTTCTGGCTGAACATGGAGTACTTCAACTACTGCCAGGGGCTGACGATGACCAATGGGAAGTTCCACAAACTGTTTGGCGGCACACCCCGACGTCCGGAGTCGAACCTCGAGCAACGCCACATGGACCTCGCGGCAAGCATCCAGGCTGTAACTGAGGACGTAATGCTGGCGATGGCGGGCGACACGTTCTGCGAGACGAAGCAGCGCTGTCTGGTGATGGCCGGCGGCGTGGCGCTGAACTGCGTCGCCAACGGGCGCCTCCTACGCGAAGGGCCTTTCGACGACATCTGGGTGCAGCCTGCGGCGGGCGACGCGGGCGGCGCGCTCGGCGCCGCGCTGTTCGTCTGGTATCAGCTGCTGGACAAGCCGCGGGACGTGGCCGGCGGCGATACCCAGCGCGGCAGCCTGCTCGGGCCGAAGTTCGACTCCACCGAGATCTGCCGCTTCCTCGATGGCGAGAACGCGCGCTACCGTCGCGTTTCGAGCGAGGCCGAGCTGCTGCACGAGGTCACCAATCTCCTCACGTCGGAGAAGGTCGTAGGCTGGTTCCAGGGACGGATGGAGTTCGGACCGCGCGCGCTCGGCGCCCGCAGCATCATCGGCGATCCGCGCTCGCCGAAGATGCAGGCGACGATGAACCTGAAGATCAAGTTTCGCGAAAGCTTCCGCCCGTTCGCACCCATTGTCCTGAGAGAGGAAGCGCACCGGTGGTTCGGGCTCGACCCACAGCACGAGAGCCCGTACATGCTGCTCGTCGCGCCGGTCCTGGACGAACATCGCGTGCCGATCAGCGATGCCGAACGCGTCATGATGGAAGACGATCCGGATCTCAGGAATCGGGTCAACGTGCGCCGATCGACCATCCCGGCCGTGACGCACGTCGATTACAGCGCGCGCCTGCAGACCGTCGACGATAGGCGAAACCCGCGCCTCGCGCGACTGATGCGCGCCTTCTTCGCGAAGACGGGCTGTCCCGTCCTCGTGAACACGAGCTTCAACGTACGCGGCGAGCCGATCGTCTGCACGCCACAGGACGCCTACCGCTGTTTCCTCGGTACCGACATGGACGCACTCATCCTCGAGGATGTCATCCTCCTGAAGGAGCACGTGACAAACGGTATCGATCAGACCGCGCGCGACCGCTACCTCGCACAATTCCAGCTCGATTGACATATGCAATGGACTGAAGTCACCGCACGGCCATCGATCCGAACGCTGCGGCAGTTCGCCGTGTTATTTCTGATCGTCTTTACGCTCACGGCGGGACTGCGCGTCTGGCGTGGTGATACGGGCACGTTGACGATTGCGATCGCAGCTACGGGGTTGGCAGTCGGGCTGGTTGGACTCGTGCGGCCCGACGCGATCCGCTATGTGTACACGGGATGGATGATCGCGGCGTTTCCGATCGGCTGGACGATTTCGCGGGTGATCGTCACGCTGCTGTTCTACGTGGTCATCGCGCCGTTCGCGCTGGTCTTCCGCCTGTTGGGCCGCGACGCGTTGCGCCTGCATCGTCGTACTCCGACGACCTACTGGATCGAGACCAAGGGCGGCGAACCGCCCGAGAGCTATTACGCGCAGTTCTGACACTAAGATGGAGGCACCATGAACCGGTTCGAGGGAGCGTCTCAACGCGGCGGCGGTGGCGGCAACATCGCATCGGAGTTCTGGCAGTTTCTGAGCCAGAGCAAAAAATGGTGGTTGCTCCCGATCGTCGTCGTGATCCTGCTGTTCGGTGTGCTGGTCTTCCTATCGGGCACCGCGGCAGCGCCGTTCATCTACACGCTCTTCTGAGCACAGATGGCGGACTACGCGGTCGCGATTCCGACCCACCGGAAGATCCTCTATCTCGTCGTGATCATGGCCGTGGTACTCGCAATCTGCGAGATCGCGGTGCGGACGCGGCAGTGGATCCGGTACGGGGGCTTCGGCGTGTCCGTCCGCGATCCGATGCTCCAATACGATCCGAAGGCCGATCTGCTCGTACCGAGGCCGGGGTACGAGGTGAAAGGTGGTCGTCTCGAGATCAAGATCAACTCGCTTGGGTTCCGCGGCGACGAATTCGAGCGCAGGAAACGGCCGCACACCGTCCGGATCGCCGCCCTCGGTGCCTCGACGACGTTCTGCGCCGAGGTTTCGGATAACCACAAGACGTGGCCGCATCGCCTGCAGGAGAAGCTTGGAGCGGCCTACCCCGATGTGAACTTCGAGGTGATCAACACGGCGGTTGGCGGTTACACGGCAGCGGAGAACTTGAGGAACCTCACGCACCGAGTGCTGCCGCTCGACCCTGATCTCGCGATCTACTACGAGGGTAACAACGAGATCACCAAAGACACACGGCAACTCGCGCTCGATCGCGGCCTGATCTCGTCGCCGAATCCGCAGTCGCTGGCGAGAACGATTTCCAACTACAGTCTGCTATTCGATCTGACCTACAAGAACCTGACCATTCTGGCCGGGCGCCGCAAGGCTGCCGCGGCTCAGACCCTCAACAGCGTACCGTCCGATCTGCCCAACCATTTCATCGGACAGCTCGATGAGATGCGGCGGACGCTCGCCGCGAGGGACATCCCGCTCGTCTTGTCGACGTTCATCGTGAAGTTCCGTCGGAACCAGCCGCGCGAGACGCAGGTCGTGAACGCGGACGTCGAGTTCTATTACATGCCCTGGATGAGCATCGAGGGCATGCTCGACGCGATGGACACCTACAACCAGGCGATCCTCGACTACGCGGCGCGCAACAACCTTCCCGTCATCGACGACCGCGAAGCGGTGCCTCCAGACGCCGATCACTTCAGCGACGCCATGCACTTCGTCGACAAAGGCGCCGAGGCGATGGCGGATCGATTCTTCAGGTACCTTCGTACGTCAGACGAGCTGCAGCGCGCCATTGCGAGTGCGCGAGCCGCTCACGTTGGCACAACGCGGTAGCCGTCGGTGAGGGTGCTTGTTCACCAGCAGTTTCACCTGGGTCATCACTACCAATACCTCGCGCACCTGCTGCCATCGTTAATTCCTCTCGTCGACGAGGTTGTGGTTGCGATTACGCCTGCCGGCGCCGCGTCAGTTGAGTTCCGCGCGTTTCTGGCCTCATTCGAGACACGCGTGCAATTCGACGTGATTTTGCCGGTTGCCGATCCCAGCCTGCCGCGGAAACAGCGCTGGCGCCTTCACAACGATTTGAGACGCGCAGTCCGCCGCACTCGTCCTGACTACGTGCTGGTTCCAAGCGGTGATGCTCAGGCAACCTTTCTTCCTGTATTTCATCTCGCCGGCCTCGGTGCTTTGCCCTACCACTGTCCCGCGGAATTCGGCATACATTACGGCCTTGGCACCGGAGCCGTTGGCATGCCGGCCAAAATCAAAGATTGGATTCAACGCAAGAACTTCGTGTGGTCCGGGGCCAACCGCATTCATGTCGTGAGCTTTCTGTTCTACGAGCAGTTCCGTCGGTGCGAGCCATCGTTTGCCGAACGTGTCTCGCTGATGCCGCATCCTGTTCCACCGAATCCGCGGCTGACCAAATTCGCGAGCCGTCGCCTACTGGCGATCCCTGAAGATGGCCGCTATATCGGTCTTGCGGCATCGATCGACAGCAGGAAAGCGATTGGCGAGTTTCTCGCGGCATTTCGCGATGCGGCAGCCTCGCGATTGGACCGTGTGTTGCTGGCTGGCTTCATCGTGCCAAGCCAAATGCGGATCATCGAATCCTCGTTCCAGGATCTGATTGAGCGCGGGCAGTTGATCCTGAAGGCGGGTTTCCTGGACTCAGCGACGTTTCAACACGTACTCACGGCACTGGACGTCGTCTGCACCCCTTATCCGGCGTTTGGCGGCTTGTCGAGCACGCTGCTCGAGGGTGTCGCCGCCGGCCGGCCGGTTCTCGCAAACGCCTATGGTTGGTCGCAGGCGATTATCGAGCGCTTCGAACTCGGATGGACGTGTGACATCCACGACCACGACCGCTTTGTGGAGGCAATTCGGACTGCGCTCGACAATTCGGCCTCATATCACGAGTCGGAGGCTACGATGAGACTCCTCGCATTTCATGCACCTTCGAATTTCGGCGATGTCTGGGTCGAGCGAATTCGCGAAAACAGGTCCTCTCGTGGCTCTTCTGACAATCGCTCCTGGTCTTGGGTACTGGAGGCCCTTTCCGAAGACCGCCGTTTCGCAGTCTGATTCGAGTCAAAGAATGTGGCGCGGAGCATGACGACGCTGACGGGGTGCCCATCTGGCCCCCGGTGCTCAGCACGCCTCGTTGCACTTACGACACTACGTGATCTGAAAAACGTGCACGAGTGGATTGAGGAGACCCGGTATCGTGTCATCACACTGTGCCGCGGCCACGTAGAGTCGGCGTCGGGCAGAATCGAAGTAGCTGCCGCCCAAAGTCTTCGATGGACCGACGATGTTCACCGGCGCAGTTCTGAGCCCGAACATGGATTCTGCATTGACCATTTCGACCGGTTCCACTGTGTAGTCGGTTTTTTTGCCAGCATGAACCGCTTCCAAGGCGGCAGGATCGTAGAACAGGATCGAAGGATACGAAGCCGTTGCGACAGGGCCAGTAATGTCCACCGGTGACGCAACTCCGTGCGTGCAGAGACTATTGCCCAGCCCGGCGTTTCTGTACCAGACGTGACCGCCAGCGAATTTGCCAAAGAACAACACGCCCTGTTTATCTTGAAGATCTAGCCAACACATGCTCGAGACCGCGTCGAGCTGCGTCCACGATCCGATCCCGCCGTGCTTCGTGGGATCAATTTCCGTGAGGATCGCACCAGGCATCGGCTCAAAGACGTAGGTGCCAGGACGACGGCATGACTTCAGCGGGCCGCTGAAGCTGCCATCGGGATTGATACTGCCCACCATCGGGTAGTAGGTCAGATACTTCGTGACCGGCAGATCGGGCGCTTTGAATCCTGAAGGCGTCGAGGACGTTGGAAATTGCCCCGCCCACACGTCCGGTCCCCATGGAGAGTTGGCGTTTCCGGACATAAGCCCCGAGCCGCACAATAGGGCTCCTGATGGGTGTTGACTCACCCGCACGCACCTCCACGGGCCCTTCTTACCATCGCCGGACGGACGCCATGGCCCGAATGCCGATGAGCCGCGTTCATCCAGGCGTGTCGCACCCAGGCACCAGTCGGGATCACCGGTCACGTTATAGGTGTCGAAATAAACCCAATAAAGTAATTGCGTGCCCTCGTTCCAGTAGATGCCACCTGGATACCGTGGGTAGCCGGTCTTTTCCGTGCCGTCCGCGCGCCAGGTTTTGCGCGCGTCGCCGTAGATGTTGCCCCAGTCTTTAACGAGGGCCATCCGCGGCGCCTGGGTATAGTCGGTGGCATAGCTGCCGGTATCCGCCAACTCGTAGAGCGGATCCCCAGCCACGACATTGCCCGTCATCAGAAGACGGATTTCGCCGCCGACCTTACGCCCTGTCAACGTGCCGTACGAGAACGCCATGTCGATGCCGCTGGCCGGCACGCGCATCGCCCCGAGATATCGTAGGTTTGCTGAAGTCAGCGTGCCGGTTGACACAATCCTCAAATTGCTCGGCGCTTTAAGCTGAGGATCGGCCATAGCCGAGGCAAGAACACGCGCCTTCGCCAGGGGTGCGAGGACAGCTCCCGCCGTCAGCTTCGTCAAGAAGTCCCGTCGGTCGAGAGTGTGCGGTTCGGCAGCTGGTGGCGTTGACATCGCATCGTCAGGCTTAGACACGGGACTCCTTAATCAATCACAAATGGGCAATGCGGGCAATACGTAAACCTAAAGGAGGGGCGCAACAACCGTGCCTGTGATGTCCAAAGGCAGCTCAGTCGCCCATGCACGACTTCGCGTTCATTCTTCGGCGTCGCGGTGGTGCGTGGCCACAGATCCATTTCCGCCGGCGATCAGAATTGTGTGAGGACCAGCGAATTTGTACTTTAGCGCCTCACGCGGTCCAAACCCAGCTGGAGATCTGTCATCGGCGGATGCACGCCTCCAGAAACCGATAGTCGTCTGCAAAGCGATCGCGATCGGCGGAGTCCCAGTATTTTTGAGTATCCAGCGTGCTCGTTCTAAGGACGAGTCCGTCGGTCCACGGTTCGCCCGCGCGAGCCGCCACCGCGCGAACCGCCGCCTCGACGACGGCGGTCGCCCGCTGACAGGTCATGTGCTCAAGCACCCATTGCCGCGGGGAGTACGAGTCGCGGTGATCGAGCATCTCGAGGATGGCATCGCCAAGCGCGCGCTCCTCGACGAAGCGCCCGGTCTGATCATTGATATACGGGTACGGGAATCCGAAGGTCAGGCCGGAACGGACAATCACGGGCACGTCGGCAAGCATCGCCTCCACGATCGCACGATTCGCGCATTCGCGTCGTGACCAAAGCACGTGCACTTTCGACCGAGAGAGCAGCGCAGAGACTTCCTGTTGCGAGAGCCGCTCGAACAACTCCACCTGATCGCCAATCCCGAAATAGTTTGCCTGCGCGCGGATATCATCGATCGTTTTATCGTAGCGGTAGCCGACGAGCGCGACTCGCAGCCGATGGCCGCGTCGGCGAAGCGCGGCAAGGGCCTTGAAGACCCGCCAGTGGCGTTTGATGCCGGCCCATGCAGCCACCATGATCACGTCGATGTCGCGCCGCGCCTCCGCCAGCGGCTCGATCGAGCGATAATCCACCCAGTAGTTCGCCGCAACCGGTACCGACGTCAGATTTGTGTCCAGCGTCGCGAGCATCCGGTGATCGCGCGGCTCAATTGTCTCGACGAAGACTGGTCGATCGAGACGGCTATAGAGCAGGATTTCAGGCGTGCAGACGCCGCTCCAGCTCGGCTCCAGCACGAGGTGATAGCGGTCGGCGATCGCGCGGAGATCGAAAAGTCCCGCGAGTGCGGCAAAAACGTACGAATAGTCGACGTAGAGCACGCCGCGCTCTCGGGGACGCCAAGGTTTTGCGACGAGGAGGCGTGAACCCACGAGGCGAGTCGGAGCAGCCCGAAACGTCGCGACGGCGGCCTCGATGACCTGATCGTAGGCCGACCAGAGGCCTGTCGACTCGCCCCCACCTTCCCGCGCGGTCGCGTCGCGCAACTCCATCTCAATCCGGCGATCGAGCGAATCCGAGAAGTTGCCGCTATGCGTGCGCATCAGCAGCTTGTAGGCCTCTGAAGGCCGGCGGGCCGCGCGCATTGCCGATGCCGCAGCGTAAAGGCTCCTCCCGGCTACCCCCCGCAGCGGCCCCAAGTCGTGGGCGAGGTGCTCGCGGATCGCAGACTTGATGATGAACGCAGGAACGCTCACGACAGCGCAGCGGCCGGCCAGGTCGGCGTCGGATCGAAGAACCTGATGATGGACTTCAGCTTACGGTATTGTCGGCCAATAGCCAGTTCCCCGTGAGGAGCAGCGTCGATGGTATTGCATGGTATTTCATGACACTTGAGCGCCGCTACTCCCATCACGCGTACGCGCTTACACTTGCACGCTCACTACTTCTGATTTCACAGAATCTCTAATGTGCGGCATTTGCGGCGTCTGCGCTCTCGACGGCATGCTCGATCCCGCCGTAGGCGCAGCTATGCCTGCGATGACGCGCGCCATTGCCCATCGCGGACCGGACGGCGAGGGCTATTTCTCAGATGCGCGCGTCGCGCTCGGTCATAGCCGCCTGTCAATCATCGATCGTGCCGGCGGTGCGCAGCCGATGGCAAATGAGGACGGCACGTGCCATGTCCTCTTCAACGGCGAAATTTACAATCACCGCGAATTACGGCGCACGTTGACTGAGCGCGGCCACCGTTTTCGAACCCACTCGGACACGGAAGCGATCGTGCACGCGTATGAAGAGTACGGTTCGGCCTGCGTCGAGCATTTCGAAGGCATGTTCGCATTCGCCATTTACGATCAGCGAACCGCCTCGCTGTTCCTCGCTCGAGATCGCATCGGCAAGAAGCCGCTTTACTACGCCGTGCTGAACGGCGTCCTCCACTTCGCGAGCGAGATCAAATCTATTGCGCAGAGCCCGTACTGGGACGACCACACGGACATGCGCGCGCTCGAAGGTTATCTGTCGCTCGGCTACTTCATCGCGCCGGAGACACCCTTCGCGCGCGTCCGGCAGATTCCGCCGGCGCACTGGCTCATCGTGCGCAACGGCGATATCAGCGTCCGCGAATACTGGGACATTCCCGCGGCGGGAAGCGCCACGGAATCCGATCAGACAGTGCTCGAGCAGCTCGATCACGTGCTCGCGGCCGCGGTGAACGATCGGCTCGAGACGGAGGTTCAGCCCATCGGAGCCTTTCTCTCGGGCGGCATCGATTCAGGCCTCATCGTCTCGTACATGGCCGAACATCTGCCCACACGGCCGCTGACGGTGTCGGTCGGCTTCGACGACGCCGATCACAACGAGCTCGAGGCGGCCGGACGAACTGCACACCATTGTCAAACGAGCCATCACTCGCATGTGGTGCACCCTCGACTCGAGGAAGTGCTGGACGCGCTGGTCGGCGCGTTCGACGAGCCCTTCGCGGATTCATCGGCGGTGCCGACGTTTTATCTGTGTCGAACAGCGCGCCAGCACGTCACCGTCGCGTTGAGCGGTGATGGCGGCGACGAGTCATTCGCTGGGTACGAGTTCCGGTATCAGGCACAGCGGATTGAAGGATGGCTAAGGGACACAGCCCCCGACGCGCTCCGCGTCGGCGCCGCGCGCGGTCTGTCGCGCATCTGGCCACGATCGCCAGCACTTCCCCGACCCCTCCGCCTTGCCACGTTGTTCGACAACCTCGCCTGTTCGCCGGAGGAGGCGTATTACGCGGACCTGTGCTTTCTGAAGCCAGCCGCTGTCAGGACGCTGCTGGGCCGCAACGCGTACGAGGATGCGCGAGCCAGCCCGGTATTCGAGACCGTGGCAGCGCCGTTCCGGCGCCTGTCGTCTGCGAGTCTGCTGCAACGCATCCAATACGCGGATCTGAAGATCTATCTGCCGAGCGCGCCGCTCGTCAAAGTGGACAGGCTCAGCATGTGGCACGGGCTTGAGGTCCGTTGTCCCATGCTGGATCGACGTGTCGTGGAGTTCGCATTTCGCCTTCCGACTCATCTCACCATGCCCCGGTTGAAGGGCAAGTATCTGCTGCGGGCGCTGGCGCGAAAGCGCTTGCCTGAACCTTTGTGGCGCCTACCAAAGCGGGGGTTCACGGCACCCGTCGCCGCGTGGCTCGGCGGGCCATTCGCGGGCGCATTTGAGGACGAAGTCTTGTCCACGAACTCGTTCGTCAACACGGTCTGCGATCCGGAGATCGTGCGAAGGCTCTTTGACGAGAATCGTCAGGGCGTCACCAATCATGGGTATGCGCTCTGGGCCCTGTGGATGCTCGAGCGATGGCGGCGGAAGTACAAGAGCGTCTGGGACGATCTGCGGAGCGCCGACCTGGCGGCTCCTGTCGCGCAGACGTGACTAGCCGCGCAATCGGCTCACTAGAGGGAGCGTCTATCGTACGGATGATGCGTGCTCGCGATCGATGAGCGCGCAGATCGCGTGCATGATCGTGCGGTGGACCTCCTGGATGCGAGCCGTCGACTGCTCCGGGACATTCAGGTGAATGTCTGCGTCGGCGCCCATCCTGCCGCCGTCGCGCCCCGTCACGGCGACCGTCACAAGGCCTCGCGCCTTTGCCGCGGCAAGCGCCGCTTCGACGTTGGCAGATTTGCCGCTGGTGGAGATGCCGACCGCGACGTCGCCCGGATTTCCCAGTGCCTCAACCTGCCGCGTGAACACTGTGGTGTAGCCGTAGTCATTGGCAATCGCCGTCACGACGCTCGGATCGCAGGTCAGCGAGACCGCGGGTAACGCGCGGCGTTCGACTTCGAAGCGGCCCACGAGGTCGGCGACCAGATGCTCGGCGTCGCCGGCGCTGCCACCGTTGCCGAACGCCAGCAACTTGCGGCCCGAACCAAGGGCTCGGGAAATCGCCTGTGCCGCCGCCACGACGCTCGGTAGACCGCAGTCAGCGAAGCGGGCGTGTGCCGCTATCGTGTTGTTAAATATCGTCTTGACCAAATTATCCGGATCACCAGACATGCCGCGTCTCCCCTCGTCCCGACGCCATGCGCGGCTCCAAGTTCGGTCCGCGCGAGGGCGCCACGCTATTGTTTGAGGCCGCCGATAAAAGTCTCACAATAGTTAGACTTAACCAGAGTTCATGACCTGTTGTGCTCCTCTATCGCTTATCGCTTAGTAAATCGTTGACTCTGAAACGGTTCATTGAAAGTCTCCCTGCTGAGACCGGTCCGGAAGGCGCCTTGCCACTAGACTCGAGACGAGATGGCCGACGAAACTCCCGAGCCGGTTAACGCCCTGCGTGTCGTCGCTCGAGTGGCAGCACGTGCTGATTCTCGGCGACCCCATTGTCGACGATGCGCCTCGACTACGAGGATCGATTCGTGCCGTCGGCGGAGATCGAAGGGCGGGTCTGGTACCCTCGAGGCGCATGTCGGCCTGTGCGATATCGTCGTCGTCCAGTTCGGCCGAAATCGAGATGTACGGGGTCGGCGAGAAGGTCGTTCCCGCGACGTGCCTCAGTTGCTACAAGACGAGGTGCGACTTCGTCCCCAAACTGCATGGATTTGATATCGGCGGAGATGGTCGAGGTCGCGGTGATCCGTCAGCTGGCGACCCACGGGGCGCAGCACACGCCCGAGGCCCCATCGGTCTAATTGGTTCATGCGTCTACTGTTCGTAAAGCCGGAACTGGTCTGGCCGAGGAACAGCGGCCACGACGTGATTTGCTATTACATGATGAAGGCGCTGGCCGAAGAAGGGGCCGAAGTGTCGCTGGCTACCGTAGCGGAGACCGAACCGCGCGCGGTGGAAGGCGTCCGATTGGCTCACGTCTGGCGGCTTGCGGAAACGCTCCCCGCGAACGTCACACCGAAGCGCCTGCCGTGGCTGCAGGAGCGCTTTCGATCGTTCTGGGGTGTGAGCCAGGCTCACATCGAATCGGTCCGAGCGCTCACCGCTGCGTGCCGCGCGGACGTCGTCATTGCAGTCGGCTTGCCGACACTTCCCTTTCTCGCCGGCGCGGACGACGCAGTGCGCGTATGGGCGATGGCCGACGAATGGATCTACCATCACCTCTCCCTGGTGCGCCCGCTCGAGCGCGACACCTGGCAGCACGTGAAGGCCGCCGCGATCAAAGGGGTCTACGAGCGGGCGTACAGCTCGCTCGTCGATCGCGCATGGGCAGTCTCGGACACCGACGTTCGCGCCGGGCGCTGGCTTGCGGGAATGAAGGTGGTTGATCTCCTGCCGAACGGCGTGGACGCCGACTTCTATCATCCGCTCGACGAACGCGTCGCGCCGCGGACGGCCGTGTTCTGGGGCCGATTGGATTTCGAGCCGAACGTCGACGCGCTGGGGTGGTTCTGCACAAAAGTGTGGCCCGAGCTGCGGCGCGCGGTGCCCGACGGGCGATTCACGATTATCGGATACAAGCCGACACCGCCAGTCGAACGACTCGCCGACTTGCCCGGAGTGACGCTCATGCCCAACGTCGCGGACCTTCGGGCGACGGTGTGCCAACATGCGCTGGTCGTCCTGCCGATGATCAATAGTGGCGGCATCAAGAACAAACTCCTGGAAGGCGCGGCGATGGGCCGGCCGATTGTCTGCACTCCGCGTGCAGCGATGGATCTCCGTTCAAGCGGTCAGCTTCCGTTCCTGCTGGTACGGGAACCGCGGGAGTGGGTGGCGGCCCTGCTGGCGCTCTGGAACGACGAGTCGCGACGTCACGAATTGGGCCGACAGGCCCGCGAGTGGGTCCGCGAGTATCACTCGTGGGCGGTACCCGCGCGCAACGCGCTCAAAGCGTTGCAGCAGTCCATCGATGCACAACATGCTCTCTCATGACCCCAGCTGATTTCGAAAAAGCCGTGATGTGCCAGGTTGTTCGCGAGACCCATGCGAAAGCGATCCGCGCATGGGATTGATCGCCGTCCTCGGATCGGGCATGGCGGCGCTTGGCGCGTCGTATCGGTTGCGGCAGGAGGGTGTTGCTCACGTCCTGTTCGACATGAATGACCACCTCGGCGGTCACACAGCCTCGCATGCCGACCCGACTGGCTTCGTATTCGACGAGGGCCCGCACATCTCGTTCACGAAGGACACGCGCATTCAGAAGCTGCTGGAGGAGAACGTCAAGGGTGAGTTCGAGCTGTTTCGGGCGCGCGTCAACAACTACTGGAAGGGCGTCTGGATCAAACATCCCGCGCAGTGCAATCTGCACGGACTACCGACGGACCTCCTGGTCAAGATCTTGACGGACATGATCGAGGCGAGATACACCCCCACCTCGGAGGCGCCTACAAACTATGCCGAGTGGCTGATCTCGAGCTACGGCCGCACGTTCGCCGAGCATTTTCCGATGGAGTACGGCCGCAAGTACCATACAGCTGAGGCGGCGAATATGAGCCTCGACTGGCTGGGCCCGCGCTTGTACCAGCCAGCGCTCGAAGAAGTGCTGGCGGGCGCGCTCGCGCCGGACACGCCGGACGTCCACTACATCAGCGAGTTCCGCTATCCCTCGCGCGGTGGGTTTCAGGCGTTCGTCGAGCCGTTCACGCGCGGCGTCGATCTGCGACTCGGTCACGAGGTTGTGCGCGTCGATGAGCGACAACGGGTGCTGACATTTGCGAATGGCAAGACGGAGAAATACGACGCGCTGATTTCGTCGATGGCGCTGCCTGAGCTGGTGCGCGTGCTGAGCCATGCACCGCGCGAAGTGAGCGCAGCCGCTGCGCGCCTGGCGTGCTCTAAATGCGTGGTTGTGAACGTCGGCGTCGATCGACGCGACCTCTCGGACTGGCACTGGACCTACTTCTACGACGCGGACTTCTGCTTCAGCCGCGTCAGCTTCCCGCACATGTTCTCGCCGCACAATGCGCCCGACGGCATGGGCAGCATTCAGGTCGAAGTGTATTACTCCGACAAGTACAAGCCGCTCGCCTGCACGCTCGATGAGTGCACCGATCGCGTCATTGCAGATCTGATGCGCTGCGGTCTGCTGCGCGACTCAGACACCATCGTCTGCAAGAACGCACTGCTCGTCCGACATGCGAATGTCATCTTCGACCTGGAACGCGCGTCCGCGCTTGCGATCGTTCGCGAATACCTTGACACCGCCGGCATTCGCGCGTGCGGACGTTATGGCGACTGGGCGTATCACTGGACCGACGAGTCGTTCAAAAGCGGCGAGAGCGCCGCACAGCGCGTCCTCGATTCGATGACGACGGCCGCGGCGCCCTCGGCTTCATGAGTATTCCGCCGCGCGCCGCCATCGTTGTGCTCAGCTACAACGGGCTTGAGGATACGCGAAAGTGCCTCACGAGCTTGCATGCAGCGATTCGTCCTGATGTGCTGCCGTTGCTCGTCGACAACGGTTCGACTGACGGAACGTCCGAAATGGTCAGGCGGGAGTTTCCGTGGTGCCGCATCGTGCGCGTGGCGGTTAATCGCGGTCCCGTGGTGGGGAATAACGCCGGGATTCAGGCGGTGCTGGACGCCGGCGCGGAGTGGATCGTTCTCCTGAACAACGACACGACGGTTGATTCCGCGCTCATCGATCGGCTCATGGATACCGCCGCGGCGCATCCCGAATTCGACGTTCTGCAGCCGGTCATCTACTTCATGGACAACCCTGACATCGTGATGACCGACGGCTGCAATTTCAATCTGCGCGGGTCGCTGGGATTCTTCGATCGCCACGTCGTCGAAGTCACGCGGAGCCATCCGCCGAAGGTGGCCGAGGTCGATATCGTGAACGGCTGCTGCATGATGATTCGTGCCGCCATGGTGCGCCGGATCGGGCTGTTCGACGAGGCATACTTCATGTACCACGATGAGAGCGACCTCTGCCTCCGTGTGATTGAAGCCGGCGGCCGTCTTGGCGTCATCGATCACGGACTCGTCTGGCACAAGGGATCGGCGACGTCCAAGATGACGGGCAAGAAGTCGATTCGGTATCTGGACGCGCGAAATCTCTGGTACCTACTCCGAAAACATGGCGGCGCCACCAGACGCGGGCGGTCCTACCTCGGATCGTTCGCCGCGTACTTTCGATATATGTATTTCTGGTACTGCGCCGAGCACGAGGCCGGCAACGACGCCTCGGCAACGGCAGTCATCGACGGCATCGTCGACGGTCTGCTCGGTCGCAGAGGGCCCTACGTGCCTGGACGACGGCTGCTCGTGCGTCCTGTCCGGCTGCTCTTCGAGCTCGCTCGCCGGCGTCCGCGGACTGCGCTCAGGGGCTACAGTGGATCGTAACGACCACACCCTCCAGCGGTTTCACGCGGTTGTCGGCCCGGCGGTCGTGTTCTCGGTCGACGAACTGCAGACGTGGGACGGAATCGCGCATTCGACGTTCTGCCAACAGTGGTTCCCCCGGCCGATCAGGCCCGCGATGCAGCCTGCGCCAGGATCGTGTGAACGGGCGCGAGCGTCCGGTCCCACGATAGCGGCCCGAAATCCACGGCGAGGGCCAGTTCGCGCCGCCGCTCTGGCATCCACCCGAGATACGTGAGCACGGCGTCCGCAAAGGCCTGCGGCGATCCCGCCACACGGCACGCCGGGAGTACGACGCCGGGCAGGCCTTCGGAAACGATCGGCGTCACGACCGTCGGAAGGCCGGCCGCCACCGCTTCGAGCACTTTATTCTGAATCCCGCGAGCGGTCTGGAGCGGCGCCACCGACACGGCGGCCTTCCACAAATGGGGCGCAACGTCAGGTACCCCGCCGCTGACGGTGATGTGCCGGTTCGGGTCGGCGAGCGCCTGAACCGCCGGGGTGGGACTCGATCCGATGATGTCGAAGCGCGCGTCAGCCCGGCCCGCGATCACGAGCGGCCAGACTTCACGCGCAAACCAGATAACGGCCTCCTCGTTCGGCGCGTAATTCATGACGCCGCAGAAGACGACGACCGGTTCTCCTCCTGGCTTGGACCGTGGACGCAGTCGTGCGGCATCCACGCCGTTCGTGACGACTTCGACTCGCGCGCCGGGCGCGATCGCGGTCATCGTCCGACGCTCCTTGTCGGTGGTAACCATCGTTGTCGACGCGTGTGCAGCGGCGGCGGCCTCGAACGTGCGCAGCACGCGAGCCTCCCGCGCGTAAATCCACGAGCGCGGCGGCGCATGCGTTGCCGCCATTGCCGCCCACTTCGCCGAGTCCACGTCTACCATGTCGAGGACCAGCGGCCTCTCGCGCAGCTCAGGCTCGAGCGCGCAGCGGGCGATGCCGGAGCAGTACGCCAGCACGACATCAGGTGCGCGGCTCCCCAGCAACGATACGGCGTCGGTCAGTTCCGGCGAATCGAGCATCGTGTGCGTTATCGGCGTCGACGTGGCGAGACCCACGGCCGAACGAACGAGATTTCTGACGCGCGGCACGCGCACCACGGTCACAGAGCTCGCAAGGGACGCCAAGTCGCCGATGTGCGCCGCTTCGTCGTCGTCGTGGACGAGCGACAGAAGATCCACCTCGGCACGGCGCGACAGCACGCGGAGCAGGTGGTACGCGCGGACCCGATCGCCGCGGTTCGGCGCGTATGGCAGCCTGTGAGTCAGAAACAGGACTCTCACCCGACCACCGGCGTGGTCAACAGCTCGACGCGCGTCCGCTGACGGATCACACGCGCGGGCACACCCGCGGCGACGACGCCGTCCGGAATCGGTTGAGTGACGACCGCGCCAGCGCCAACGACGGAATGCCGACCGACATCGGCCATGACCACTGCGGCACTGCCGATCCACGCGCCTTCGCCGATGCGCACAAGCGTCCGCTGGCCTTCCTGTTCGCGAATGGGAGTCGACGCATCGGCGGTGCCGTGCGTCTTCCGTCCACTGGTGATGTGCACGCCAGATCCAACGAGCACATCGCGCTCGATGTGCACGAGTCCGAGAAAGCAATGGGCCCCGACGTAGACATGCGCGTCGATGCGAGCTCCCGCCTGCGAGAAGATGGTGCCGAATGAAATCGCCGCCGTCTCGTGGCACGCCGCGATCGCGTGGGTGAGAAAGGCTCGGCGCAGGTACTGGCCGACGAGACCCGGTATCAAGGCAAGAGCCTGCGTCGAACCTTCGAGTGCGCGATCTCTTCCGATGAACTGAGCGCGGACGAGAAAAGACATCAACGGCGGGACAACAGCCACCGACGAAAGCGCACGCGCGATCGCTTTGGCGGGTTCACGCATTCATGTTTGGGCTGACGTACAACGATACTATGTTCGTATCGGGTCCTCCACGACCGACGCACATTCCCTAATCATCAATGACGCGCATCCCGATTACCGCCAAAGTCGACGGCTCGGCTCCGTTGCTACCTCGGCGACGGATGCCGCTCACGGTCGGCGTGCCACTCGCGCGAGGCGCCGTCACAGAGCCCGGGGAATGGGCGCTCGTTGGAGAAGACGGAGCGCCACGCCTCGTTCAGACACGCGTGATGGATCGGTGGGCTGACAAGTCAGTGCGCTGGTTGCTCGTGGATGCGCAAATTGACATCCATACAGATGGCTCTCGCTTCTTTCTCGAATCGATCTCCGGCGAACCGCCTGCGAACTCGCTGGCCGTAGCCCAGAACGGCGACGCCGTGGCAGTCGATACGGGAACGTCCGTGTTCCGGATGCGGCCGGGCACCGCGTTTCCCTTCGAGAGCATTACGGGTGCGACCGAGTTGTGGGATGCAGGCCCGTGCAGGCTGAGTGTCCATGATGGCCACGGACATCCTTGTGACACGGTCATTCGAAACGTCGAGGTCATCGAGTCCGGCGCTCTCCGCGCATCGATTCGACTGGGCGGCGAAGTGCGCTGCAAAGGGGCCGAATTTCTGCTCGTGGAGGGCTGGCTCGATTTGTACGCCGGCCACAACACGGTTCGGATTCGGGTTACGCTGACGAATCCTCGGCGGGCCGAACACAAGGGGGGCTTCTGGGATCTCGGCGATCCGGGCGCCGCTCTTGTCGAGGACCTCACGCTGTCCGTTCACCTGCCCACGCACAGTGCCGTCGCTGGCGAAACCCGATGCTCGCTCGAGCGTGCGGCGCCTTGGCAATCCCTTCAGGTGCCATTCGAGCTGTATCAGGACTCAAGTGGTGGAGAACGCTGGAACAGCTCGAATCATCTGAACCGAGATCGCCGCGTGCCGCTCACATTCCGGGGATATCGCGTCGCAAACGGAGCCACCATCGATTACGGGCTGCGCGCTACCCCAATCGTCGTTGCGGGCTGTGGGCCTGCGACGGTCGGAGTCTGTGTGCCGTATTTCTGGGAGAACTTCGCAAAGGCGATCACCGTCGACGAGTCCAGCATTCAGATTGGGCTTTTTCCTCATCAGCATGCCGACAAGCATGAGATCCAGGCTGGGGAGCAAAAGACCCATGAACTGTACCTGTCATTCGGCACGGACACAGTCTCCGACCCACCCCTTGACTGGTGCCGCACGCCAGTCATCGGTTGTGTGGACCCGGCATGGATACTTTCGACGGGTGCGGTTCCATTCTTGACTCAACTCGATCACCGGCAGGCGGAGCTTGTGAGTGTTGCCGTCGACGGCCCGGATCGATTCGAGCTGAAGCGCGAGATCGTCGACGAGTACGGTTGGCGGAATTTCGGCGACATCTATGGCGACCACGAGGCCGTACGACACACAGGGCCAGGTGTGCTCGTGTCGCATTACAACAACCAGTACGATCCCATTGCCGGATTCCTGCATCAGTTCTTTCGTACGGGGGACCCGCGGTGGCGACGGATGGCGACAGAGCTGGCGAGTCATGTCATCGACATAGACGTCTACCACACCGTTCGCGACAAGTGGGCCTACAACCATGGAATGTTCTGGCACACATATCACTACGGCGACGCGGATATCGCGACACATCGGACCTACCCGTCGCGCAGCCGGACCCATGGCGGTGGGCCTTCAGCCGATCACAACTACACCACTGGATTGATGGTCCACTACTTTCTCACCGGCGATGAGCTGTCAAGAAGGACAGTTGTGGATTCGGCTCAGTTCGTCATCGACATGGATGATGGCAGGAAGACGCCGCTTCGGTGGCTCTCGCGCGCCGAGACCGGGCGCGCAACGTTGTCCGCACCACTTTACTTCGGCCCGGGGAGGGCAGCGGCCAATTCGTTGATCGCGTTGCTGAACGGCTATCGGCTGACGGGAGAGGTCCGGTTCCTGGCAAAGAGTGAGGGACTCATCAGGCGGACCGTTCATCCGCATGATTCGATTGAGAGGTTGCAACTCGACGTGCCGGAAGAACGTTGGTTTTACACGATGTTCTGGCAGTCACTCGGCCTTTACCTGCACTTCAAAGAAGAGCGCTGCGAATACGACGACATGCACGCGTATGCAAGACACAGCTTGCTTCATTACGCCCGGTGGATGGCTGCCCATGAGCAGCCCTATTTCGACAGACCTGAAAAACTCGTGTACCGGACTGAAACATGGCCGGCCCAGGAACTTCGAAAGAGCGACGCGTTCTATTTCGCCGCCATGCACACCGCGGATACATCGGAACGGCAACTCTTTCTGGAAAAGGGCCGGTTCTTTTTCGATTACGCCGTCGATACCATGAGTTCGTTCGCAACGCGGACGTTCGCACGACCTGTCGTCATCATGCTGACATCCGGATTTATGCACGTCGCAGTCGCGAAAGATCTCACCCCAGTCCGACCTCTCCCACCGTTGCCGGACTTCGGCGTGCGTCGACCGTTCGTATCCCAACGACAGCGAGCCGAGAAACGTGCACGATTACTGGCGGTAGCAGGTATCGTGCTCGCCGCGATCGTCGCGATTTGGCTGCTGGTCGGCTGACCAGCGTTTATGGACACAGCCCGGCCAACGTGGGGAGATATCGTTTTGCGTCTTTGCAAGTGGAGCGGTCTGTTCGCAATCTCGCGGATGTTGACGAGAGACGGCCTCCGCATACTGTGCTACCACGGGTTCGGCACCGGTGAAGAGGTCACGTTTAGGCCCGGTCTGTTTATCCGGCCAGAGACGTTCAGGCGGCGATTGCAGCACCTGAAATCGGCGGGGTACCCCGTCCTCAGCTTACCCGCCGCCCTGACAGCGCTCGCCAACGGGTCACTCCGCACCGGCACAAGCGTGATAACTGTCGACGACCTTTTTTACGGTTTTTACGTCTATGCGGCGCCGCTCCTTGAAGAGTTCGACATGCCCGCAACCGGCTACCTGACCACGTATTACTGCTTGCACCAGAGACCGGTGTTTCGGTTGCTGGTGCGCTTCATGTTTTGGAAGACCACGATACGAGATATTGACTTCCGACGGATCGACCCGAGGTTGCCAAACGCGGACATGAATACGGCACGCGGCCGTGCTGAGGCCGAGGAAGATGTGGTCGCGTTTGGCGAGGCCCTCGACAGCGAGACTGATCGAACCGCACTCGCCGATCGGCTCGCGCAGCTTCTCGAGGTCGACTGCAGCGCAATCATCAGTTCGCGCGCGCTTGCGATAGTGAGTGAAGACGAGGCTCGGGAGTTAACCAGACGTGGAATCGATCTCCAGCTTCACACGCATCGTCATCGACTGCCCGAGGATGAAACGCAGGTGGTGCGAGAGATCACCGACAATCGACGTGTGCTGCGAACCATTGCCCACAACACGCTCGAGCATTTTTGCTATCCCAGCGGCATTTGGTCACATTACCACTGGCCACTCCTTAGGTCGCTTGGTGTCGTCAGCGCGACCACGTGTGATTCAGGATTGAACTATTCAGGCACGCCACCTCTCGCTCTCAAACGAATCCTCGACGCCGAGGACGTTAGTGAAATCAGCTTCGAGGCAGAGGTCTCCGGATTCAAGCCGCTGATCCGCAATCTACTCCGAGTTATTGGCCTCCGTCGTGCGGAGAAGGAAGAAGCGTGGCCACAACCGCTGACTTGAGTGTGGCAATTGTTCGCGGCGATGCCGCTCGAGCGTTGCTCCTGGACTCGCATTTTGTCCAGCTGTGGCAAAAGCTATATGAGCAATGTCCGTGGGCCACAGGTTTCCAAAGCCCAAGTTTTGTGCTGGCGTGGTATCGCTCTTACGACTTCTATGAGCCGTTGCTCATCCTCGGCCGCGATCGACACCAGAACTTGGTCGGTTTTTTCACGTTGGCGCGCAGCGAGGGCGAACTCGTCGTAGCGGGCGCCCGGCAGGCCGAATATCACACATGGATCACGCTCCCCGATGTCGGCTCGGCGTTCATGTTGGCTGCCTATCCACAGATCCAGTCGGTGCTCGGACGAACCCCGCTGGTACTGCAGTACTTGCCGCCAGGCGTACCGCTTGACTGGATCGATCGTGGAGCCCGCCATATTCCGTGTCGACTGGAGGGGGTCCCAAGGCCGCTCATGCGTCTTGTGACCGGCGACATGGAGGATCCGTTCAAGAAAAAAAACAACAAAAGCAAGTTGAACCGTCTCGCGAAGCTTGGCGAAGTTCGCTTCGAACGCGTGACGACGCGTTCAGATCTCGAGAACGTTCTCGAGCAGATCACATTGTTCTACGATCTCCGACAAGCCGCGATTGGAGCAGGGACACCATTCCGAAGCGATCCCCGCAAACGCGAGTTCCATCTGGCGCTCGCCGAGGCTCCGGCTCTCCTGCACGTCACCGTACTCCGCGCCGGCGACCGTCTTGTGGGCGCGCATCTCGGCGTCGCCAGCGGAAGCGTGGTCCATTTGGGAATTCTGACCCATTCACCATTTCTGGCTCAGCATTCGCCCGGCAAGCTCCATCTGATGTTTCTCGCCCATTCGATGACACAGAGCGGGTATACAACGTTCGATCTGACACCCGGCGCTGATCCGTGGAAGGAGCGATTTGCGAACGATCGGGACACCGTCAATCGCCTGACCGTTTACCGCACGTTTGCCGGTCTGAAACGCGCGGAGTATGAAGAGGTGCTCGCCGGTGTCGCCCGGTCGATGGTCAGGGCGGTCGGCCTCCAACCGACGCGGGTTCGTGAGGTGGTCGACGCCACTCGCCGAAAAGGTCTGTTGAACGCGCTCGCGCATGCAGCAGGGGCGGCGAGACGCCACGCGTTCGAAAAGACGGAGCTTCGCGCCTATCGAATGTCTCTGCCCGGGATGATCGCGGGCACGTTGGGCGACCGGGCTGAGCGAGACACGATTTCGAGCCTGTTGAAGTTTGAAGAAGCCGCGGGAACGCCCACGGTCGAGAGGTTCTTTCAAGCGGCTGTGACGAGGCTCGAAGACGGATGCCACGTCTACTGCCGCGTCGAGGATGGCCGGCTAATACACTGGGGGTGGTTCGCGCCCCAGCAGGAAAGGAGCTTTCTCGATGAGGTGCATCAGGACCTCATATTTCCCGAGGGCTCAGGGACACTCTTTGACTTTTACACGCACCCGGACTACAGACGACGAGGTTATTACGAGCGTTCGCTGCGCGAGATGATTGAGGACGCGATGTCGGCGGGTGTCAAACAGCTCTATATATTTGTTCGGGCCGATAACGTCGCGTCACGTCGTGCCATCGAAAAAGTGGGCTTCGCGTACGAGTTCAGTTTGTTCGAGCAGAAGCGATGGACGAAGGTGACGCGCTGGAGAGTTCCAGATAAATCTGGTGCACCCGCTCCATCCGACGCGTGAAGCCAAGCTCGCGCTCGACCTTTTGCCTTGCAGCACAAGCGCGATCGCGGGCGGCTGTGCGATTAGAAAACACGTTCAGCATTCCATCGATCCAGGCCGGTACGTCCTGTCTTGGTACGAGCAGTCCGTGCACGCCGTCGGTAATCAGCTCGCCCGTGCCACCGACACGCGTCGCGACGATTGGCGTCGTCATCGCCATCGCTTCGAGGACCGCGTTTGGGGTGCCTTCCCGATCCGACGATTGGACGAGCAAGTCGAGTGCGTGGTGCAGCGTGACGATGTCTCGTTGCTGGCCCAGCAAACGCACGGCGGCGTCCAGGCCGCGATTCCGAATGGCGGTCTCCAGCTGCATTCGCCACGTACCTTCGCCAGCGATGACCAGGCGCGTTGATGGCTGAACCCGATGGACAGCGTCAAACGCCTCGATCAGCAGGTCGAAGCGCTTCTCTGATTCGAGGCGACCAACAGCGCCGATGATCAGTTCGTCGGGTCCGAAGCCGAATGTGTGCCGTGCCTCCTGTTCCCGCTCCCGATATCGTCTGAACGCGAGTTCATCGATGGCATTGTGCACGACGGATACGCGGTGGGGATCCGACCCCGTTCGAATAAGTTCGTTGCGGATCGGTTCCGAAACGGCGATGACACGAGGAAAGCGTGCCAGCAGGCGCTTCTCGACGGCGTAGTAGAACCGCTCCTGGGGACTTTCGCCGGCAAAACCGTGTGCGGTCGACAACGGGATGATCGGTTCGACCTTCGCTAGCAGCCAGGTCAGAAAGTCTGTCTTATGGTCGTGTGCATGAACGATATGGATTCCGCGCTGTCTGACCAGCGAACGCAGTTGCGGCCAGACAGCGCGATCGAACGAATGTCGTTCCACAACCTCCGCGTAGTCGATCCCCAACTGCTTTGCCCGCTGATCGATGGAAAAGACGCGATCTCGTGCATCGCGAATGTAGCAGACCGTGGTCTCGACTTCGCCGCTCTCCTTGACCGCGGCACCGGCAAGAATTGTTTTGTCAGGCCCTCCCCCCGTTCCCCAGACGCTGCGGAGCTCGAGGACGCGGACCGGCCTCATTTTGTGGACGCATCCGCCGGTCGCACGGTGGGCGCGGACGCGCGACGATGGTGGGCAGCCCGCGTAACGATCGCTGACGCACGTGCTAACTCGTACGTGGTCCCAACCGCGAGAGCGCGTGCGATGGCGCCCACTCCCCAATTCCCACTGACGCCCGCAATGCGGACCGTGCGTGCCACCGCAATGGCGGCGACCGCGGCCGCGGCCGCGACGGCAATCGATAACCAGCGACCGCCGGTGAATGGCGCTGCCATGATTGCCGCAATCAGCACGGGAACAGCGACCGCGACGACAACCGGCGAGACAATGCTCGGGAGATCCCGGACGGTGACATGGGTCCGTAATGTGACACGAAGATTGTCCCGTCCGCGCCACCGTTCCGCGCGGAACAGTCCGCGCAGGGTGCTCGGATCACCGTAGTGAACGCTGATCAGACGCTCGTCCCCAACGATGCGCCACCCGGCGTCGCGCAGACGCTGGCACAAGTCCACGTCCTCGCAGCTTTCGAGCGTCTCATCGAAGCCGCCGATGGCGTCAAACGCAGCGCGTCGCACAATCAGATTGCCGCTGCCCAGCCACTGCGTATCGGCGCGACCGACCGTCCGGCCGCGCAGCGCCCCGTAGGTTCGCTGCACCCACGTTCCCTCGGCTGGCGCGACATAGAGCGCCCCGGCGGCGCCAACGTCGCGCTGCTGCATCACGTCCAGCCCGGCCGCAAGCCAGGAAGCCGCAACCACGTGATCGGCGTCTACGAACGCGAGGAAATCGCCGCGCGCAATGCGGACGGCCTCGTTTCTCAGCGCGGGTACGCGCTTTCGCGGAATCGACAGGACACGCGCACCCGCCGCTCGAGCGACGGCGGGCGAGGCGTCGGTTGATCCGTTGTCAGCGACGATCACCTCCCGCACCCCAGGGTTTGCCATCACCGAAGCGATACAGCGCTGCAACCGTTCGGCGTCGTTCTTTACCGGGATGATGAAGGTGACCATGGCGTGGGCGCCGTGCCTCTGAGCGCGGCGGCGAACCGCTGCGGCTTCACGGCGATGGCTTCAGGCAGCGGAGCTGAAGCCTGGTCGGGCTGTTCGCTGGCAAGGAACGACAAGGTCGTCGCCAAGCCGATGAAGTGCCACACCATTTCGTTGTACTGACTGGATAGAAAGGTGCCGCCGACTGCGAAAGCCACCAAACTCGTCAACAGGGCATCCGCGTACACGCGCAAGTCTCTCCGCTGCGGATCCCCTTTGCACGTTGCACTCACGCGCCAGCACGACCAGATGCTTGAACCCCATAACAGCACGAACACGGTCAGGCCCGGGTATCCCATGTCGGCCAGCAACCCGAACCACACGCTGTGCGCCGCGCGCACGCCCGGGAACTCGCCGTCCGGACCGTTGTACTCCTGGTACGATTGGCTGAAGCCGTCGAACCCCACACCGGTCAGCGGCTTGGCGTCGGCCATGACCCTCGCGATATACCAGAAGTGCAGGCGCCCTTCCGCCGAATCGCCGCGCTCCCCGTCGGAGGCGTTGATCGTATTCATTCGCTCCCAGAACCGATCGGGCATCACGGTGAGAACCACCCCTGCGAGCACTGTCGCGCCGATCAGCGCGCGCAATTTTCGCGGCGATCGCGCGATCGCGAATATGCCCAGCACGGACGCGGCGAGGAACCCGCCGCGGGAGTATGTTGTGATCCCTCGCATGAACACGCCGACCAACAGGAACCGATACCCAACACGCTCCCACTTGCGTATGGCAGTCTGAGCCAATGCCCCGATCACGGGGACAAGCATCATCGTCCCGACCGCAATGCCGTTGTTGTCACCGAGAAATACGCTGGGGTTGTTGTTTTGCGCGCCGGGGGCGATGACCAGCTGTGCGTACGCCTGCTTCGCACATTCGAAGCCGAGCGAAATCGCAATGATGGTCAGAACCGTCCGATAACGCCTTCGATCCGTTGTCAGCAGCACGATGATGTAGGTGATGATGAGCACTTTGGCGAACAAGATCCACGAGTTCCACGACCAAGATGGGTGCTCGGAATAGATGGCGCAGATTAGCGAATCGATGAAGAAGACCGCGAGCAGAATCACGCGCGTGCTGACGCGGAGCCGCGGCATCGACGCGACGGTCGCCAGCAACAGGTAGCCGCCGACGAAGAACGAGAGATTGAGCGATGCGATGAAGCCGCCGTACGTCCAGTCGTCCGGGCGGAAATACGCGTTCCACAAGTAGAAGAGAAGCGCGTAGAACGGGCTGAAGAGCGACGCAGTCGTCCCGAACACGATGATCAGCAGGACGAAAATCAGGCGCAGCATCAGGCGGCCTCCGTCCGTGAGGGTACATGTGTGCCTGTATACAGCTGGTAATAACGCCCGATGGTGTCGTCGAGACGGTAGCGGCTGCGCACGCGGTCCGCGCCCGCGCGTCCCATCGCCGCGGCCATCGAACTGTCGCTGAAGATTCTCAGCAGAGCCCTCGCCACGCCCGCGGAGCTGCGGCGCGGCACGAGGAACCCATCGGTACCGTCCCGTACGAGTTCGGGATTGCCTCCCACCGCCGTCACGACAACGGGCAGTTCGGACGCCATCGCTTCGAGCAGCGTGAGCGACGCCGCTTCGCTGAGGGAGGTCATCGCAAACGCATCGCTCGCGCGGAGAATGTCCGCGACATCGCTCCGGACGCCCATGAACCGTACGCGATGCTCGATCGCGAGACTCCTCGCCATGGCTTCGAGCTCCTGCCTCAGTGGGCCGTCACCGACGAGCAGCAGATCGACGTCCGGTAGCGCCCTGGCCACATGGGCAAAACCATGCAGAAGCGTCGGATGGTCTTTAACGGGATGGAACCGGGCCACTGTCGTTACGTATCGGCGTGACGGATCGAGTCCAACCCGAGCGCCAGCCGAAACACGATCCACCGTGTAGCGCGGCAAATCCACGCCGTTTGCAATGACTTCAACCGGCCGTCGGTAGAATCCGTCCTTCTCGCGGACGCTGCGGGCGCTGAATTCGCAGACAGCGTTGACCTCATCGGCAAATCGGTCGAAGACAAGACGGTTCATCAAGCGGCGCCTGAACGACACCACGTCCGGGTAGTGCCGCCCATGCTCGGTGAAAATGACGCGCGGACGTACGCCCGACAGGCGTGCGGCGATTGACCCGTAGAAAAACGGCGTGTACTGATGCGCATGGAGAACGTCGAGGTGCCGGGCACGGATCGCACGCCCCATGCGCCACGAAACGGTGAGATCGACACCGGGTCGCCGGTTGAACGCCACGACCTCAACGCCCTCGTTCCGCATCTCGTGGCCCAGCTGCCCGATCTGATCGAGACAGAACACCACGGGGTCGATTCGAGAGCCGAGACGCCGGATGGTCTCCGCGACGAGCATCTCTGCGCCCGCGACCTGCATGACGTGGAGCACAAAGCCGACTCTGACGGGGGTGGCCGACCGCATGTCACCGGCTCCCGGGTCCCACAGCATGCAGCCACTCGCCGCCGCGATACGCCAGGATCACGATCGAATAACGGAGCGCGGTCATCGCACAGCTCCCTCGCCCGTGCGCTCGGCCAGCTCGTGCCGCCACCAGGCGATGGTCTTCTCGATGCCCCGGCCGAGATCCCAGCGCGGCTGCCAGTCCAGTTCCGCAGTCAGCCTCGAAATGTCGGCGACGACGAGCGGCGTGTCGGTGGTCGCCTGCGGAATCGCGCCGAGCTGAATCAGTTCGGACCGCCCCATCTGCTGGCCGATCTCCGAGATGATGTCCCGGAGCGCGATCGCCTGACCCGACGCGACGTTGATCGGACCGGTCACATCGCTCTCGACCAACCGCACGAGCGCGTCCGCCACGTCCTCGATGAAGAGGTAATCGCGTACCTGACGTCCATGTGATGTGAGAGCAAGCTCGCCTGCAATGAGTGATCGGACGACCGCGGCAACCAGTCGATCCGGGTGCTCGTGTGGACCGTAGACGAAGAAGATCCGCGGCCAGGCGCTGGCGAGTGATCCGTCGCGCGCCATCGCCGAGGTCAGGATCTGCAGCGCCTGCTTGCACGCGCCGTAGATGGTATGGGGCGCGCATGGCGTCAGCGTCTCGGAGCAGTACCCATAGCGCCAGTCGTACTCGAGGCCCGAACCGGCGGTCACGACGCGCGTTCCCCCGTGCGCCTTGAATGCGCCGACGAGCGCAAGGCTCGCCTGCACCCATTCGAAATTCTCCGGGGCTGCCGCCCATCGTCCCGGCGCGAGGTACCAGGCGAGGTGCACGAGGTGCGTCGGCGACGCCGCGCGCACGACCGCTTCGGCATCGCCGGCGCGCAGCAGGTCCCCCTCATGCCACGTCACTCCGGTGGCTGTGTTCGCGCTTGAACCGGGAAGGCCCTCGCGGCGGGCTCGCCCCGACGTGAGGGCGTGCACCTCCCAGCCTCGCGCGACGAGCGCAGGAACGAGATGCCGACCGATGAAGCCGCCGGCGCCGGTGACGAGTACTCGCTTCATTTCACGTAATCCGGCCAGGCCTGGTCTTTGGGCGACAGCGTCAGCGGCCCCACGTCCGGCCATGCAATGCCAAACGCCGGATCGTTCCATCGAATGCCGCGCTCCGCATCCGGTCGATATGCGCGCGTCACCAAGTACATCGCCTCAGTGTCGTCCTCGAGCGCGAGATACCCGTGAGCGCACCCCTCGGGCGCATACAACATCGTGCGACTCTCGGCCGTGAGCGCAACGCCGTACCACTGCAGATAGGTCGGAGAGCTCGGACGCACATCGACGAGGACGTCGAACACCGCACCGCGCACGCAGCGAATCAACTTCACCTCACCGTACGGCGCGACCTGGTAGTGAAGCCCACGCAAGGTGCCGCGACGCCGACTCAACGAATCGTTGCACTGCACGAACGCCGCGTTCAATCCGCGCGCCGCAAACTCGTCACGGCACCAGACGCGGGCGAAGAAGCCACGGTCGTCGGCACGCGGCGTCGGCTCGACGAGGTAGGCCCCGTCAATCGGCGTCGCCACGAACTTCATCAGTCCGCGAGCGCCGGCTGCTCCGCCGTCGAGTCCAGGAAGCGTCTGTACCACGCGACTGTTTCCGTCAGCCCCGCCTCGAGCGACCATTTCGGCGTCCACCCGAGCCGCGCGCGCGCCTTCCTCGAGTCGAGGTACTGATCCTTGATCTCGGCTCTGGCCTGATCGAGGATGCGCGGTTCGAGGTCCTCGCGACCAAAGAGACGCTGGATCAGACGTGCAATTTCGATTACCGTCACACGGCTTTCCGGGCTGAAATTGAACGCCTCGCCGCTGATCCCCTCCTCGGCCGCGCGCGTGCAGAGGGCAAGGTACCCGTCTACGACGTCCTCCACATAGATATAGTCGCGCGTGAAGAGACCATTGCTGCGGATGATGGGTCGCTCCCCACGCCACAAGCTGCGAATCGTTCCGGGTACGATGCGGCTCCAGTTCAAGTCGCCCGCGCCGTAGATGTTGCCGCAGCGTGCGATCGCAACCGGCATCCCATACGTGTGCGCGTACGTCATGGCGAGCAGATCCGTGCAGCTCTTGCTGACGTCGTACGGGTGCCGCCCGTTGACGGGCATCTCTTCGGTGTACGGAAGCGTAGAGGCGTCGCCGTAGGCCTTGTCGCTCGATGCGACCACCACGGACGACACGAGCGAGCGGTGCACCCGGCAGGCTTCGAGCAGGTTGTAGCTGCCGCGAATGTTCGCCTCAAATGTCGGCAGCGGATTTCTGAAGGCGGTCGTCACGATCGGCTGGGCGCCGAGGTGAAACACTGTCTCGATCTCGTGCTCGTTGATCGCGCGCTCGATTGAGGCATAGTCCTCGAGGCGACCGTTGACAACGCTGGCGCGCTGGATGTCACCAGTCCGTACGAGCTCGCTCTGCGGATCCCAGTCGCGGACGAGCACCACGACGGACGCGCCCGTATCGAGGAGGCGCCGTGTCAGCGCCGAGCCGACGATCCCGGTGGCGCCGGTCACGAGCACGCGACGATCGATCCAGTCCATCTTCACGTCCACAGTTTCCACGGCGCGGCGCCACCGGCCCACAACTCTTCCAGCAATCTGCGCTCGCGCGCGGTATCCATCGGCTGCCAGAAACCTTCGTGCCGAAATGCCATCAGCTGGCCGTCGGCCGCGAGACGCTCCAACGGATCACGCTCCCACAGCGTGTCGTCGCCGTCGACATAGTCGATGGCGCGTCGATCGAGAACGAAGAAGCCGCCATTGATCCACCCTTCGCCGGTCTGCGGCTTCTCCATGAACTGAGCGACGCGCGCACCGTCGAAGATGATCCCGCCGAAGCGCGCCGGCGGGCGCACCGTCGTCACCGTGGCGAGCTTTCCATGCGACTCGTGGAAGCGCAGCAGCGCGCGGATATCGAGGTCCGCAACACCGTCACCGTAGGTCATCATGAACGTCTTGTCTTCGCCCAGCCACCGCGCGAGGCGCCGCATCCGGCCGCCCGTCTGCGTCGACTCTCCGGTGTCGACCAGGTGCACTTTCCATCGTGGTTGCCGGCCGTCATGTACGACCGTACCACCCGTCGCGAGATCGAGCGTGACGTCATTGTTCAGCGCGTAAAAGTTGAGGAAGTATTCCTTGATCACTTCCCCCTTGTAGCCGAGCGCGATGATGAACTCGTCGATCCCGTAGCACGCGTAGATGTTCATGATGTGCCACAGGATCGGCTTGCCGCCAATTTCGACCATCGGTTTCGGTCGCACGACGGTTTCCTCGGCCAACCGCGAGCCGAGGCCGCCAGCCAGGATCACCGTTTTCACGTCCGCACCGTCCCGGCATGCTCGTGTTGAGACTTCGGATGGCGCGCCGGCCGCTTGAACCCATGTCGCGCGGCTTCGAGAAGCAGTTTTGTGAAGCGGAGCAACTGCAGCTCGTAATGAAACCGATCGCTGGTGCGGCCAGGGAGCGCCGATCGGATGTACCCAATCGCGTCGTTCGCAACTTGCGAGTAGAAGAAGCGCGGCAGTCCGAACAGGTACGGCACCGTCGGGAAGATCTCGTCGAGGTACTGGAAGACGACCCTGTTGGCCAACCACTCCCGCCGGCGGTAATACTGCTTGCGGACGCGAGCAACTGGGATCACGTGGCGGACACACGCACGTGGCGTGTAGACGATCGTCATGCCGGCACGGAACGCCCTTTGGAACATGTCGACGTCTTCTCCGACGCCACCGTCTGTGCCCCGAAGACCGAACTCGTTACGGAAGCCGCCAAGCGCGATGTGGGCCTCGCGAGTGCCGGCGAAGTTCAACCCAAAAAATGGCTCGTGCCAGTCCGTGACGACATGGGTTTCAGGTCCGTAGTCGAGACCGGCAAAGTAGCCGAGGAACCGCGGCGAGTACCACGATGGTGGCGCTCCGGGCCACTCAGGCTCCGACGGTCCGAACACCCAGGCGGCGTTATAGCGCTCGAACTCCGCCATCAGAGCGCACAGCCAACTTGGATCGACGAGGACGTCGTCGTCCGTCCAAACGATGTGAGAACCTGTCGCCTCGCGGATGGCGAGGTTGCGGGCGTACGACAGGCCAGGAGTGGTTTCGTGAAGCAGCCGAATCGGAAGCCGCGAGCGAAAAGAGCCCACGACATCATCCGTGTGGTCGGTGCAGCAGTTGTTGACGACGAGCAGTTCCCAGTCGTACAACGCAGGCAGCACGATCCGAGTGAGTTCCTCAAGCGTGCGCCGCAGGTTTTCGGCGCGGTTCCACGTGCAGATCGCAACGGTAATCAGCAAGAGTTAGATCCCTCGAATGCAGGAATTCGCTTCACAATCATCGATGGCTACGACGAGGCACCGGCTGCTGCAATTTGCTCGTTGACTGCGCCGCACACAGTCCTTGCTGTCCCCCGAACGTCCAAATTTGCAACACCCGCCCACGTTCGCTGCTCGGTAACCGAGAACACTGCGGCGGGGGAAAGATAGCCGATGAAGGATTGTGTGGGATTGTGGCAGGCGTGGCATACGACGTGGTAATGGCCGCGAGTGAGGTGGGCCATGAACGTGAAGTCGATTTGTACGGATTGACCGGCCCGCACCATCGAAATACCGAGCTCTTCTCCGGTGAGGTTCGCGTCGTACACCAGCAGGTTGTCCGTCGAGCGGTAAACGAGAAATCCGAATGTCAGGTGGCTGAAGTCGCGGACGGGCGTGTACTCGACACGCAACGTGAGCTCCGAACCAGCCGCCACATTGGTCGCGTCCACATTTCGTTCGTCGAGAAGACGAGCCGAATGAATCCGTACTTCCAAGGATTTCTCGCGAGCTCCCAGATCGCTCATCGACGAGACGTAGTTCCGGATCACTTCGTGGGGGACACCCAACTGCTGGACGGAGCCCCGAAGAAAAAGCGCGCGATCGCAAAGCGAGCCAACCGCCTGCAGATTGTGCGAGACGAAGACGATTGCGGTGCCGCGCCGCTTGAATTCGTGCATTCGCTCGACACAGCGCTGCTGAAACGCCATGTCTCCAACGCTCAACACCTCGTCGATGACGAGCACGTCCGGATCGAGATGAGCAGCAATTGAAAATCCGAGTCGCGCGTTCATGCCCGATGAGTAGCGCTTCACCTGCGTGTCGACGAAATCGCCGACGCCCGCGAACTCAATGATTTCGTCCAGCTTCCTTGCGATTTCGGCGCGCTTCATGCCCATCACGGCGCCCTGAAGGAAGATATTCTCGCGCCCTGTAAGATCGGGATGAAAGCCGGCGGCGACCTCAATGAGCGCCCCGACGCGACCGTGCAGATGACACGTGCCGCGCGTCGGCCTGAGAATCCGTGTGAGGAGCTTCAGCGTCGTCGACTTACCAGCCCCGTTTGGACCAATGATGCCAATCGCTTCGCCTGGCGGCATTTCGAACGACAGATTCTCGACGGCCCAGAACTCCGCGGCGCCCTCAAGATCGTGCGTACGCGTGCGGCCCAGAACTTTCTTCGCGAGCGACGGAACCAGGTCGCGCAATGTGTCGTGGCGCTCACCACGCCGAAACTTCTTCCAGACTCCGTGGACGACTACAGCAGGTCCGCCCACTACACGTTCTCCGCGAACTGAAACTCGGCCCTATGGAACAGGAGCCACGCGACCAGGAGAATGACCGTCGACAGCGCGGCACTGAGGACGAAGCTGCCAGAAGGCAAATCGCCACGCAGGAGCACCGCTCGGTATGCATCGATAATTGGCGTCATGGGATTGAACTGCAGTAACGCACCGAGCGTGCCCCCGAATCGGTTTATCGGGTACAGCACCGATGTCGCGAACATCCAGATAGTGATTACCACCTCGAACAGATACTTGACGTCGCGGTAGAACAGGTTCGCCATCGCGAGGATCAGGGCAATGCCGGCCGCGAACATGAATTCGACCCCGAGGACAAACGGTAGCAGCGCCACCGCAGGTGTCACCGGCATGCGGTAGTACACCATCATCCCGACAAGCACAATCGCGCCGACCCCGAAGTCCACGGCTGACACGATCACCGCCGAAAACGGGAAGATCTCGCGCGGGAAGTACACCTTGGTAACGAGCGTGGTGTTCGCGGTGAGCGACGTGACCGAGAACCGCAGGGACGATGCGAAGAAATTCCACGCGAGCAGGCCGGTGTAGGCAAACACGGGGTACGGCACGCCGACGTCGATCGGCGCGACCCGCATGAACACCACTGAGAAGAGGATGGTGTTGATGACCGGCATGAACACCGCCCAGCCGAAGCCCATCACCGTCTGCTTGTAGCGCAGCGTGAGATCGCGCCGCGTCATTTGGTACAGCAGTTCGCGATAGTCGTACTGCTCCCGCAGCATCTCGCCGACGTCGTCGGCAAGCCGCTGGCTCGCCGAACGTTCCACCCATTCCATACTGGACATCGACTCCTTAGGGTTTCACGGACAAAAAGGTTGGCAGGACAAACGGGAAGAAAGTATCTGCCTTCAAATCGGCAAGTACGGACCAAGCAGCGGCGAAACCGTCTCCGCGAACTCGTGCGCCATCTGCGAAGCCCGCGGCTGTCCCTCCTTCACGTTGTCGCCAATGGACGTGATCACACGGATCATCGACCCGTCGGTACGATTCAGCCGAAGCGCGTCGAGGACGAGATACGTCTTGCCCCAGTACTCGCTCGCAACGACGCGTCCGTGACTCTGATACCAGTAGAGCACCAGCTGATGCTCGATCCCTTTCTCGATAACCAGCTCGTTGACCACGGCCGGCCCCTGCGGTGTTCTGATGGTGACCCGCTTCTTGTCGATCGGCTCCCATCCCGCGCCAGGCAGACAATTGAGCGGTGAATGAATCGTGTCGCCCTCGCGCTGCCTTTCGTAGAAGCCCATGTAGAGATTCGCCGCCGAACGGTCCGTGAAATACGTGCGGCTCAAGTAGTCGTCGACGCCGAGGACGTCGAGCACGTGCCGCGGGAACGGCGCATCGGGACGACCGCTCCACTTGCCGATGGTCATTGGAAACGCGCTGAATCGCTCGCGAGGCAGAATGTTTTCGGCCTTCGACGCGCGGTCGATGACGACCGTCGCGCCGAGGAGCAATCCAGTGACGACCAGCAAGCGAGCAATCGAGCTCACGTTCATACCTCCGCGACGCGCATGCCGCGCAAGCCCGCGGGACGCCAGGTGCTGAGCAGCTTCTGAATGGCAAAGAGCATCACGAACGCCACGACGAAAAGCATCCAACCCGAGAACGTGTGGAAGAACCCTTCAGCGGCTTCAGGACCGTAGTAATGCGCCGCGACGCCGGTGCCCGCAACGCGTGCCGCGTTCGCGGCGACGGCCACGGGGACAGCCGCCAACGTCAGCACCACGCGCGCCCAGATGCGATCGTCGGTGAAGTAGCCGTAGATGATCGCGAGCGTCACGAGCGAGATGAGCGAACGGATGCCACTGCACGCCTCCGCGACCTCGAGCGTCGTGTTCGCGAGCACGATGATGTTGCCTTCGCGCAGCACTGGAATGTGCGCCGCCGACAGCGTGTACTCGGCGCCCCGCGACGCAAGGAGCTGCAGCGGAAACGCAATCTCGTTGAAGATGATCGCGGGAATCGGAATCATCAACAGAAGGAAGGCGATGGGAAATATCAGTACTCGCAGGAAGCGCCAGCCGGTCGTGAAGAGCACGATGCCGGCGATCACGCCGATCATCGAGACACGGCCGAGAAAGAGCTCGGCGCCGAGCACGCCGGCAGTCAGGGTGGCGAGGCTGCCGACAAGCAGGACCAGCCCCAGAACGGTCGGCCGGATTGGCGTCGCCCTTAGCTTCTTCCGCCGCTCCCAGGCCAGATAGGCGGCAACGGGCACAATCAGAAAGCCGTGCGAATAGTTGCCATCATTAATCCAGTCGTACACCAGCTTGGCGATCACCGCACGATAAAGGAAGGCGAACGCCGCCACCGACAACGCAATCGAGGCCCACAGGCCGAGTCTTTTCATACACGCATCTGGTTCTTCGTTACGCGCGCCCCACGCGAGTCGCGGCCCATCGTGGCGTTCATACAGAGACGTCTTGCGATTATCTCTGGATCTCCGGTCCGTCGGAGCAAACACACGACCACGCGCGCAGGGACAACGGAGGTGCCTCAACGATTAGAAAACAAACGGCTTATGTTCCTATTCGGCGCTCCTCTCGCATTGCTATAGTCGCCGGACAGGATGACTATTGGGCTGCGAAACAGAGTTATTAGGTTGCGAATGCGGAATTGTGAACTTCAGCTACTGCCTTGGCCGCGTTCGTGGGTCAGATCGGGATCGGAAGGTGACGTGACGATGTTCGAACAGTTCGACGTTCCCGCGTCGCACACGCGATACGTATACGTCCCGGAGCCACGCTTGCCGATGTTGTCCGTAAAACTGCCGCCGTTGGCGGCCGAACATCCTCACGCCTGCGTCTGCACCACGGGGCGCGGCGACCTCAGAAGTGCACGAGAACGAAGCCAATGTCGTTGCGGGAATTTCACTGGATCCAGAAACGCGAGGTAACTGGCAATCATCATGAAACTGAATGGCCCCAATTCCAGGGTGCTCCACATTCCCGCATGCAGCGCGATGCCGAGCAGAAGCGCGAATGGTCTAGTGACGCGACTCAACATCATCACAGGAAAGGTGATTTCCCAAACCAGCGTCACGTAGGTGGCGATCGTGGTAGCCCAATCGAGTGACGGCGGCAACGGCCATGGAAATCTGTGGAAGATGTTCAAGTTGACCGCGTAGTGGACTGCCGCACCGTCCCTCCAAACCGGGTAAGCAAGCTTCGAGATTCCGGAGTTGAAGTAGATCAGACACACCTGAAACCGCATGAGCCGAAGTGGCCATATCGGCTGCACGTCGGCGCCGAGCTGCACGCCGCGCCCGCGATGGAGCAACGCATCAATCGAGGGGTCACCACTGCAATCCGCCCACACGAGGCAGAACAACATTGAGATGAGGACCTGATTGGCTGACGTCAACGGCAGGTGGTTCCATGACCACAGGAATGCGCTCGCAACGAGACACGCCCAAACAACGAAGCGCGTCATGAACCCGACGGTCATCAGTGCGAACACGACGACCGATCCCAGGAAGTACGCCCAGCCGGCTATGCCACCGAGTGCGTGATCCATCAGGAACGAACGAACCCCTATCCCGGATCCGGGAATTGGCGCAATCCCGTCGACTGCCCAGAACATCGAGACGGGAGTCAACTCGAGGACGCTGATCAAACCGAGAAAGCCAAACACAATCCGAAACAGGGAGTACAGGTCCGGTGGCACATCCTCGAACCAGAACGTCTCCCAATGTTTGGCGAAGCGGCGCACCGAAGAATCCATCATCGGTTCTCGAAATACAGCAACGTCCACTTGATATCTGCCTCTTTTTCCGAACTTCCGTAGGCCAGGGTGCCGTAGCTCGATGCAGGGCCACGCACGCGACCGGCGTAATACATACGCAGGACCGCGAGGCGAGCGTCGACAACGGCAGGCTCCAGGGCGACGCCTCGAACAGGATTCGGAACCTCCGCGTACCACACCTCTGTCCGTAACAGCCGTTCGTTGGACTTCAGGGCTGCGCGCTCGAAGCGCCGACCGAAGTAGCGTCCAATCGGCGCCAGATCGCCGGGCAGTTCTCGAGGTAAATGCCCTTCACGATCCATGTACGCCGTAAGCTTCGCGCGAAAATCGTCCAGAGCAATAGCGAGCGCTTTGTCGCGCGCGGAGTCCCGAAACGACTGAAGTGCGCGGATCTGATCCTCGCGGTGAGCGGGCAGAACAAGCTCGGTCGCCGTCCATGCGATACGCGGTGGTGCCCCGGGGAGCGGACTCGAACCAACGTAGTACCGAACCTTGACGTACTGGTCGACCAGAGGCGGGTTGGCAAACATGATCCAGCGCTGGCCGAGGCGCAGCGTGTCCATGTAGCTGGTGGCCACGCGTCGAAGGGGTCTTACCGTGTTCAGCACGATTCCAAGCACCGGCGCGAGCGGTTCGACGGCAGCGTCGAGCTCCGGAGCCACAGTGGCCGCTATCGGATCGTCTGCAACGTGTCGGGACAGTGCAACGGCAGGCAGGGGATCGATACCTGGAAACGGGATCGCGGCAAGCCCCATCGCAAACACATGCCAGGCGAGGACAACCGAGAGGGCGAGCCGATTCCGGGACATGGTGAACCCTGGGCGAACAAATCCCATAGCTGCGCGTCTCGAAAATAAGAAAGGCGGCGAGTCGAACTCGCCGCCTTTTTCGAGGGGCACAAGGAGGGGAGGATTACGCGTTTACACGCCGGCGGCGAAGCCGCTGATGAGCGAGGACCAACCCGGATCCCAACAGAACCAGCGACGTCGGTTCGGGCGCCGTGCCGGTAGTCGGGCTCCCACCGGTCGTCGGGGTCACGCTGGTCGTGTACGTCTCGGAAAGCAAGGACTCGTTCTTGTTCCCATTCGCATCGGTAAACAGCGCCTTGAATGAACCAGTGAGGTTCGCAAGATTTAGCGCAGAAGTCGTGTCGAAATCGATCCTCAATACCCATGTATCCGGCCCCGGCCGCGACGCTCCGAATGGCGGGGTCGACCCGGTGTACTGGATACAGGCAAACTGATCACCGTTGTTGTCCGCGCAACCACCGGCGTTTAACACCCCGGAAAACGTACTCCACGACGACGTCAACTGACCGTCTGGCACCGACTGCACGGTAATCCCCTCGACTTTGGCACCGCTTACGCTGATCCCAAGGGCCGCAACGTAGGTCCAATCAAACGTCGGTCCGATGTAATTCGCCGCGATCGTGACGTCGTAGATACCGGTGCTTGCGTTGATCTGGGCAAAGGTGATGTCAAACGATGTGGCGTGCGAGCCGCACGTCCCGCAGGTCGGTCCAATTGTCACCGCCTGGGCCGTACTTGGTGCCCACAGCAACATCACTCCAACAACACCCGCCACTCCGAACAAGCGTCTCATCCGACCCTCCTCCTCTACTCCCAAACCCTATAAGCGATGCCGCTTGGCGTTTAGCAATCGGAACGCCACCGTGGGTTGGGTCGGCAAACCCTAGCAAATATTTCACTTACGGTCTTTGCGCACCGCCTGAAGTCGCGCCAGCGCGGGATTTTTCTCGCTGCCTGAGCTATGTTCTTTGATCAATCGCCCTACTGACTGCTTTTCTCGAGACGCGCTGCAAGCTCGCGTGCATCCGCGCGACCTTTGAATGAGGGATCGAGCTCCAGCGACGCGTCCAGTTCCCTCTTCGCCTCGGCGAACTGCTTGTTGGCGGCAAAGACTATCGCCGCATGTAAATGAATCTCGGCGCTCTTGGGCTTGGCGCGCAGTGCTCGCTCGAAGGTCGCCGCCGCCGCCCGCTCGTCGCCGCCAACGTGCTGAATCCATCCAAGGGTATCGAGCAGATTCGGTTCGTCAGGGGCCGTCGCCACCGCACGCTGCGCCAATGGCAGCGCGTCTGTGGGGGCGTTTTTGTGAACAGCAAGCGCATACGCGAGGTTGTTCAGTGCCACCGTGAGGTTCGGCTGCACGTCGAGAATGCGTCGATACCGGTCAATAGCCGCATCGATCTTCCCTGTTCGCTCGTACAGCAGCGCCAACTGCATCTGACTGCCCATAAGCCCTGGCGCCAGCTGGGTGGCTCCCTCGAACGATTGAACTGCCTCAGCCAAATCGCCTCGATTCAATGCGAACTGCCCCCGAAGAGACAATTCAAGGGCATGCCGGGGTACCGTCGGGCCACTCTTGGTCAGGAAATCGAGTGCATGCTTCGCCAAGTAGGCCGGCGCCCGCATTTCCGGATCCAGTCCAGCGTCGATTTCGGCGCGTGGCAGCGCTTTGCGCGGAAACGGCGCGCACAGAGGATCGCCGATAACGACTGTTTCCCAGCTGAGATGTGGCATGGCGAGATAAAACGATTCAACGAGGTTGAACCCCGCAAAGTACGCGGGAAACAGAATGTTGGGTCGAATCGTGCTCTGCAGAGAGGGTTCAGCAACATGGCCCGCGACGCCCGTCGCTCCATCTCGAATGAGATCGCCGATCAAGGACTGTGGTGAACCTTCGAACCACGAGGAACGGTCGTTCCAATCGCCTGACGGGGTCCACGTTGACGGCGGCTCGTGAAAGGTTCGTGCATCCGTGCTGACGTAGGTTGCGGCCAGCGCACCGGGAACAAATTCCATCTGGCTCTTGCGCCGCCGATTATTTGGATCGTTGGATCCCCACGAGTAATAGCCAATCACTTGTTGAACATTGCTGATTGGCTTGACGGTTTTTTCCAACACCACGCGGTCACCGACGCCCCGGGCCGACAACCGGGCCGCTGCCTCAGATAACCAGTCGTCAGCAACATGATCGATGAGTGCATCGCGCTCATCCAGGACGACGCGTCCGTCAGAAGTCGGCGCTGTCGCCTTATCGATGAGCGCTAGCGCTTCTTCGACCGAAAAGGCGTCAATGCGTGCGACGAGATAGATGTCCTGCTCTCGGTGCGAGAAGAGCCGCGCTTGGTCGATGCTGCGGGTGCCGAGGAAGTAAGGGTTGTCTATTGGCCCGGGAATCGGAGCATTCTGGCCCGTCATTCTGCGATAGAGCAGCGTCAGCTCCGAATCAACGCTGGCGACCGAGCCCTTGGCTCCGGAGGTCCCAGCCACGCGCAGCGGAACACCCTTGGTAAGCACGAGATAGAGGATTCGATCCTGCAGATTCTGGCGGATGAGCGCGGCTGCAATTGGCGTTTCTATCGTGGTCAGATACGTCAATCGATCAACGGTTTCATCAGTCGACGTTTTGATCCGAATGACGTTGGTCGAAGGCAGCGCGTGCTTGCGCGCGTAGTAATCGCCAATCCGCTGCGAGCTGTCGCTGTTCTCATTGACGACGATCGCGACGTTTTCGGCAGATTGCGCGTCAGCTGGCGAAACACGCCAGGGACTGATGCCCCACCAAAGCATGAGCAGCAGCGCACGACGAGCGGTGAGTCTTAACTGAAAGGGCATGGTGTCCGATCTCGTATAGCAATCGAGCGTCCGCGGTCCGGCGCCGAGATCGTACCGAGGAGGCCGCGATTTGCGAAGTACGCCTTCGAATTCCGACAGTAAGTCCGTCGGACTTGATGACTAAAATCTACCGCTTTTTGGGTCGATAACCTGAGGAGTTGCGAATTTCGATCGGCGCGCTATCGTGGGCCAAATCTTGCTAATCCGACGACCGGCCAGTCTCGGCCGCCATCACTTAAAGCCTTTTCATATGCGAATTTTCTCCCGCCTTCACATTCTTGCGTTCGCTCTGGTTGCGGCAATGTGGTCCTGTTCTGCCGACCCTGAGGTTGCTAAACGCGAGTACCTCAAGAGCGGCAATGACTATATGGCGCAGGGCAAGACCGCTGAGGCCATCATCCAGTATCGCAACGCGATACAGCAGGATCCGCGTTTCGGAGAAGCTCGATTCAAACTCGCCGAGGCATTGTGGGCGACTAATGATCAGACGGGGGCGTATCGCGAATACATTCGCGCGGCCGATCTGCTTCCGCGAGATGATGTCGCACAAGTCAAGGCGGGACAGATGAACCTCGCCGCCGGCCAGTTCGAGGAGGCGCGTTCGAGAGCCAACAAAGCGATCGAAGTCAACCGGAAGAATGTCGCAGCGTACATCCTGCTCGGCAATGCGTTGGCCGGCGTCAAGCAATACGACGCCGCAGTAGCCGAGGTCCAGCGCGCGATCGAGCTCGATCCCAATCGAAGTCTTTCGTTTGCCGCGCTCGGCGGCCTGCGCCTCCTGCAAGGCGACGCCGCGAAGGCGGAAGACTCTTTCAAGCGAGCTGTAGCGGCGGACCCGAAGCTGACTCAGGCGCGCGTGGCCCTTGCGAACTTCTATTGGCTGAACGGACGCCGCGACAGCGCCGAAGAGACCCTGAAGGCCGGTCTGGCCATAAATCCCCGCGACGTCGCTCTGAATCAATCACTTGCGTACTTGTATGTTTCGACTGGCCGTCAGGCCGAGGCCGAAGGACCGTTGAAGATCGTCGCGGAAGTCAGCAAGGATGCCTCCGCGCGGATCGCGCTCGTGGCGTACTACGTCGGCACGCAGCGAACCGCCGACGCCATGCGCATTCTCGATCAACTCGCATCCGACCCCTCGACCGCTACGCTCGGCAAGACACGCAAGAGCTCGCTGCTGTTCAGCCAGAGCAAGAAGGCAGAAGCCTACGCGCTGATCGACGAAGTGCTCGCCAAGGATGGCGCCGATACCGCCGCATTGATGACCAAGGCGGAGTTCTTGACGATCGATAGGAAACTCGACGACGCGCTGAAGCTCGCTGACACAGCGACCAGCGGAAATCCAGGATCGCTGCTCGCCCACTATGGAAAAGCCCGTATTCAAGTCGCGCGAGGAGCTCGCGAAGAGGCAATTGCCGAGTACAACGAAGTGCTCAAGCTGAGACCGCGGTTCCCAACCGCACAAACCGACCTCGCCAATCTCTACCTAGCGATAGGGCGCCCCGATGAGGCATTGCGCGAGGCGCGAGCGGCGCTCGCCGCTGAACCGAATAACGCCGACGCCACGTTGGTGCAGGTCCGTGTGCTACTCGCCAAACGAAACCTGACGCTCGCCAAACCACTGTTGACACGGCTTGCGGCCGCGTATCCACAGTCTCCAGTCATTCAGGCTCAGTTGGGCGTCATGCATGAACTCGAAAACGATCACACAGGAGCGCGGAAGTCATTCGAGCAGGCATTGGCGATTGACCCCGCAAACGTGGAGGCGCTGACGGGACTCGTCACCATGGAACTGAGGGACCAGAATTCCAAGGCCGCGCGGACCAGGATTGAATCCGCTGTCGCCAAGCGACCTGACAACGTCGGGGTGTTGGTGGTCGCAGCCCGTGCGTACGCCACGATGGCGGACAAGGCGCTTGCGGAAAAAACGCTGAAGCGGGCGATTGAGGTGTCGCCCTCCAGCTACGAAGCGTACGATCTGCTCGGTCGCTTGTATGCGTCAGAAGGGCGGGCATCGGACGCGATCGCCGAGTTCAATCAGGTTGTTGCGCGTCAACCCAACTCGGTCGCCGCGCATACGATGATTGGCATACTCTTCGAGCTTGAAAACAAACGCGATGAAGCGCGCAAACGGTATGAACAGGTCATCGCCCTTGACTCGCGCGCACCAGTCGCGGCGAACAATCTGGCCTGGATTTACGCAGAGACCGGCGGGAACCTCGACGTCGCGCTTCAGCTGGCACAGACCGCGAAGGCACAACTGCCAGACACACCGGAAGTCGACGACACCCTCGGGTGGATCTACTACAAGAAGGGGGTCCAGACGCTCGCCATCGCAGCCTTCCGCGCGAGCGTGGACAAAGATCCGAAGAACGCCACGTACTTGACGCATCTCGGACTCGCGTACGCCAAAAACGGCGACGTCCTCAAAGCCCGGGAGACGCTCGAGAATGCTCTGAAAGCCGACCCGAACGCCCACGGAGCCGATGAGGCACGGAAAGTCCTCGGCGCGTTTCGAAGCTGAGCGCGCCGTGGCTTTCTTAGCGCGATTCCCTCAATCACGCCTGCCGCGGCGACGGCCCAACTCGATCACAAATTTCGTAAAACGCGGCCATCGTGTTGCACGTTGATTCACGACCCCCCCTGTTCATACGGACACGGAGGATAAACAATAGCATTAGCCATATTTTGCTGACACCAAGGGCTTTGTCTCTGAAAACGGACCTAAGTTACACGGTAGATGTGTCGGTGCATTGGTGCCGCGAATGGTCTCGTGTCGGAGACAAAAGTCTTCGCGTTTGTACACAGTGATCGGATCGGCGTGGGATGACACCGGCTACTTTTTCGGTAGAGGATACCAACGCCCAGCACAGGGGACCCGCGGCGCTTGTCGTCGAGCCGTCGCTCGCCGAGGCATTGTCGCTTCATACAGCGCTGTCCGAACTCGGCTTTCAAGTTTCTATTTCCGATAATTTCAACGACGCGAAAGCGCGTCTTGGCGCATCCATCTCCCTGCTGGTCACGGAATTACGGCTGAACGAATATAACGGCCTGCACCTCGTCTTTCGAGCAAAGTCGGTTCGCCGCGAAATGGCCGCGATTATCAGAACTCAGATCTCGGATCCGCTCCTTCAGCTGGAAGCCGAGCGGATGGGTGCCACGTTCGTCCTGAAAACGGCGGGCGCGGCGGAGTTTCGAGCCGCCGTATGCCGAACAATTTTTCGATCGCCCGATTCCGTCGATCCGATTCGTCCCCCCTTCGAGCGTCGGCACGGCGATAGACGCGTCGCTCGAGGTTCGTCGGAGGTCTACCACGAGCGCCGGGTTCGCGAACGTCGCGTGGATCCAGTGACGAGCATCCGAGAATCGGCGCTCTAGTCTCGCCCGAAAATACAACCTCAGGACGAAGCGCCATTCCTCGTCGAGCGTCCGCCGTTGTCGCCGAACAGTCGGAAATCGACGACGCAATCGTGCGCCGCCAGGAAATTCAGGAAGCGCTGGTAATCGCTCGATTTGATGCCGAACAATGTCAGCAGGCCCATATAACTGCCGCGGGCATTTGCCAGACCCAGATGCACCAGTTCGCGCAGATCCTGTCTCGTGATGTCGCGCGACAGAAAGAGCGGCTGCACATGATCCCAGAATGAATAGCCGGCGCTCACGAGCGCTTCGTACAAGTCGTCTGCAATGCGGCTGCGTCGGTCGCGTTGCAGCACGATGGTGTCTGGCGCCGCAGTCACACTCTCGGGAAGCGCTTCAACAGGAATCACGTGGTCGTCCGTATGGAAAACGGCGTGCTCGACCGCATTGCGCAATTCACGCACATTGCCGGGCCACCGATAGCGCGTCAACAGATTCATCGCGGCCGGCAAAAAACTGACCGGCCTGAGACGCTCGGCGAAAGTCGAGGCAAGCAGCGGAACGTCCGTCCGGCGCTCCCGCAACGCCGGCACGGCGAGTTCGATGATTCGAAGCCGGTTCAGCAGGTCCTCACGAAACTGTCCCGAGGCCACCAACTCCGGAAGCTTGCGGTTCGCCGTTGCGATGATCCGCACGCCTGTTGGCCGTGAATCGGAACTTGCGAGATCGCGATCGGCGCGCTCCAGCATGTCGAGCAGCAGACCTTGAAGCCGCAACGACAACTCGGCGATCCCGTCGATGATGACGGTTCCACCGATCGCGGTGTGGTAGGTGTCGCCGAACAGTTCCGATTCGAGGATGCTATCCGGAAGCGCGACGCAACGGATCGTGACAAGACGGCTGCCCGCACGGAGCGAGTGTCCGTGAATGTGCTCGGCGAGCAGCGTTTTGCCGACGCCGCTTTCGCCGTGGATCAGCACCGTCGCATCGGAAGCAGCGGCGCGGCTGGCGGTCTCGAGCAGCGACACAATCTGTGGATCGTTCCCCAGGAATTCCCCACGTGACGGCAGCGCAAACGACATGCTCAACAGCCTCCGGGCACCTGCTCCGCGCCCGTTTCGGTGACACCAGCCACAAGCTGATGCGCCATCATCCGGAGTGTGTTCGGGGTTGCCGCGGCCGTCCACAGGAACCGGAGGCCGATGTGATATCGGGCATCGCCGCCCGCAATCGGCTTACACCATGCCACGAGAACGTCGTCGGTGAAATGACGACCGTCAACGTTTAATGTGAGCGATGCAACCGTTGACACCTCGAGCCGCACGTTGGTCTCCACAAGGCACCCAGACGCGCTGCAATTGAGCAGGCGCACCGGCAAGTCATGCGTCAACACTGCCAGTCGATCGGCCATCACGCTGTTTCAGCCACGCGTTCCACGACAAGTTTCAGTTGGAGTTCGTGTCGAACGGTTCCGTCCACGACGACCGGCCGGCTGGCGGACAGGCGGACAGCGACGCTCTCCGCAATCGGCATCGGCATCGTCAACTGACCGCGTTCTCCCGGCACCCCTGGCTCGCGGCTGACGACCGTCACATGCTCGTGATCGCGCGCCCGCACCAGAACGTCGCGTGACACGCTTAGGACGCCCTCGACAGAGGCAGGAATAACGCAGCGCGGGTGGCTTCGACGACCGAGCATGTTGTCCCTTGAGGGGGCCCTGGGAGACCGCCGGGATGCGGCCAAGCCGGACTATTAAGGGTGTCTCGCAAGGAAAGTGCCGCCCGTACATTTATGGCGGGGCACGTTACATGTGGGATTTACGAGAACGCCACACCCAGCGCAAAACTGGGAACGTCTGAAAGGGTTGAAAATTATCCCCGGAGACAGCGACAAATGACGTTAAGACGTCCCCAGGCTGTTGCGGCGCGTTGCGCAACGCGACTCGCCGCACTCACCGTGAAGGACTACCAAGTCGTACTACCATCGTTCTAGATCGGCGAGTGCTCGTCCTACAGCACCGCCTTCATCGGTACTCTTTGAACGGGATCTGGCAATCGTGTTTTCGCAGGAAATTCAGAAACCGTTTGTAATCGCGCTGCTCCATGTTGAAGATGCGCGCGACGATCTTGTAGTTCCCGCGAGTTTCCTGCAGACCGAGCGCGATCAGATCGCGCACGTTCGAGCGTGTGATCTCGCGCCCCATGAACAGGGGATATACCGTCGTCCAGAACGACTCGCCCTGCTCCGTCATTCGTTTGTACAAATCGTCGGCGACAGTGCGGCGTCGTTCCCGCTTGGGTCTCAGCGCGACGGAGCCGCCGTTGCCGCGGATTTCGATCGGCAGATGTTCGGATTCGATCGTGTTGCCCTGCAGCGTCACCACGAGACGCTCCATTGCGTTCTCGAGTTCGCGTACGTTGCCGGGCCATGAGTACGCGATCAGCGTGTTCATCGCCTCCGGCGACACCGTTAACATCTGCGTGCGATTGGCCGTCGCAAATTGCGAGAGGAACTGGTTGACGAGCAGCGGAATGTCCTGGCGCCGTTCGCGAAGGGGCGGCACCATGATGTGGATGACGTTCAGCCGGTAGAAGAGATCCTCGCGGAACGAACCCCGCGTCACGAGCTCGCGCAGATCGCGATTGGTCGCAGCGATGACGCGGACGTTCACATGCCGCGTGCTGCCGTCCGCTCCGACCTTCTGTAGTTCGCCCGTCTCCAGGAAGCGTAACAACATTCCCTGCATCCGCAGGGTCATCTCGCCGACCTCGTCGAGGAAGACCGTCCCGAGATGCGCCGTCTCCATCTTTCCTGGTTTGTCGCGGTACGCGCCGGTGAAACTGCCCTTCACGTGACCGAACAACTCGGACTCGAGGAGGGTTTCGGGAAGGCCCGCGCAGTTGACCGGCGCAAAGACATGGCCCGCGCGCGGACTCCGCGTGTGAATACTGCGAGCGACGATTTCCTTGCCGACGCCGCTCTCACCGGTGATGAGCACCTTGGCGTCCGAGCGCGCCACGCGCTCCACTTCCTGCTGGAGCGCAATGATTTCCGTGCTGCGGCCAACCAGTTCCACGTTGGTCTTCATCCGCATACCCGCAAGCGAATTGGTGCGGCCACCGACGTCTATGCCTGTCGCTGTCATCGTCATGTTAGATGTGTCTGAGAAGATGGTCGTGTTCCGGGCTCAACGTCAGAAACGATGCGCCCAGTTCGTATCGATGGTCGCCGGTCCGGCCAGGGGCGACTCGCTGCACCTGGATAGCGGCCTTGAACGAGCTGCCGTTGATGTCAACGCACAACGTCCCACTGTCGCCACGGGTGAAGGGACAGTCGGCAGCAAGCAGCACGCCCGTCCTGCTGATATCCATCACCCGGACCGACGCGACGATCGGCATCGCCGCAGGTTGATCCTCAACCCGCCGCCGCACCGCGCGGCGACGTTCACGCCCGTCAGGACTGCCGTTAACGTGGTCCGTATTCATTTCAGTCGATTACGTGGACGTTGACCGATTTGCGCCGTCTTGCAAGGAATCCGCCACATGGGGCAGACATTTGTCTACCACCGTAAGTCTCACATTGCCGGAATGTAAGGGCATTTTGCGCATTGGCTCCCGCGGCACGCAAATCCCGGAAAACCCAGACGGCCGGCTGAAAATCAGGAGATTTTCTGGACGCAACAGCCGGTTCTGTTATCGCGTCAGATCGGAGGCGGAAGGCAAGAACTCCAGACCAATCAAGTCCTGTCCACCATAAGCTGAGTCACCTGACCTCACGTGGCAGACCCGCGCGTCGATCCTGAATTCATGCTCCCCGACGGTGATGCATAGCTGCTGAATGGAATCCGCGGGAAAACGGATTGGCGAGGCAATCAGCACGCCGAGCGCACTTGCGTCGACGATACGGACGGGAACAGTGAGATGAAACGTCCCCCACAGCGGCCCGACGACCTCGAGACGTGCGCTTTTTCGACGATCACCAGGCGTTTTCATGAACTCCGCGGTTCCTGATCGTTGAGCGATGCGGTCGCTCGCAACATGGCGTCGTTGCGCGCTTCAGCGGCCAGACCCGCACCACCGCCGCTGCTCGGTAACCGGCTCGCCACACCCGTGGCGACGACCGGCGATGGATGGCGATCCCCAATCGTTTGAAGCATCTTCACGATCCGCTTCGCAACCGCCTCCGCCCGATCGAGAGGCGTGTCGTGAAGCAGCAGCGCAACCTCCCCCTCGCCCAGCATGCCGACAATGTCGCCCGCCCTCATCACGCCGCGGATACGTGCGATCCATTGCTGGGTCAGCCCCGGATAGGACGCAGCATCGGCCATCAGGAAGACGACGATTGACACCGCGCTGCCGCGCTCGATGGCCTGCCCGGCGAATCGATCGAGGACTTCTTCGAAGGTGCGTGATACGGTCCGGCGATCGTGCTGCTGCTGTCGGCCAAGAACACTTCGAACCCACGCATCGAGTAGGTTCGCAGCTGCCTCCGCCACGTCACGCTGCTGTCGCGTGATGCGGCGCCCTTCGGCGGATGTGAGCACGAGGGTCAACGTGTAGCGATTAGGTGCCCGGCGCACGATCACGAGACGCGACCCACCGGGGGCGTCACCCTGGCGCGGCTCCATCTGTCCAAGCTGGATCAGCGGCGCTCCATACGCGGTCGTCACATTGAGTGCGCTCGACGCCATGCCCGTGCTGGCATTGAGCGCATCAACCGCGGCGGATGCGGCGTCGCGTGCGGCGTCTCCGTGCTCGAGCAGGTGCGAAGACATCGCGCACACGAGTTTGACGGTCGCTTCGGAAACAGCGGTTCGAACCAGCTGGTCCAGCAGCCGCACGTACAGACCGAGCCGCGCGGCTTCAGTTCGCGAAATCGCACCGCAGAACACCATCAGCCATGGGAAATCGCCGTCCGGAATCCGCGCGACGAAAACGTCGGGACCGTGTGTGATGCCGAGCGCCTGAATCTGCGCGCGTGAAAGTGGCGTCAGCACACTAGCCGCGGGCAGTGCGTCCATCGGAATGTTCGCAGGCATCTGCGCTTTTGCCGGAACCGGCGGTGATGCTTCCGCCGCGAACATCCCGTCTGCGGTCATCACGTATCCGTAGACATCAACGCGCTTCCAAAAGGCAAGCGCCGCCGCAAACGCCGACATGATCTCGCGGTCGGTGCCGTGTGCAGCCATCGCGTCGAGCACGTGGCCGAGCAACGCCACATCGTCGAACGAAGAGCCTCGCATCGCGACGGGCGTCGCCTGCAGATGCGCCTGTATGCCGACGACGATGCTCTGCGCGGCGATTTCGAGCCCGATTGGCTCTTCGCCGGTGCCGCGTCGTCCCGATATCGGATACGCGATCAGGACGACAGCAACCACGTCACTGCGGTCGCTCAACGGATATGCAGAAATTCGGAGGCCCTGCACCACCGCGATTTGATGTGTACGCTGGGCTGCCGCAGCACTTACCAGGTCGCGCAGCTCGGGAAGAGGTGATGCGACGAGACGCGCGAGTGCGGTCTGGTCGGCAACGTTGGTCGGCAATCCGGGATGCGCGTGCGGATCGACGAGCTGCACATCGAGATGCAGACGACGGCTCAGCGCGTCGAGCCACTCCCACGTGCGCGTACGCACGAGCGTGTCGAAGCGCGAAGAATCGATGAACGACCCGGGGGGGCGATCGGGATCCATTGATCGTTTCGCTATCGCGACAGATTTCTGCGGTGTGCAAGGCCGCAGCCACGCGGCTTTTCATCGACCGAGCGGCAACAAACTCAACGCGGTCTATGACAAAGAGGCAGGACGGCGCCGGTGGTGTTGAACAAAGCTCCGCCTGCAGAGACTAAACCACTCTGCCTTTCGGAACTGTTTTCGCGCGACGCCGCAGATTGCGACGCCGCAGATTGATCGCAAACAGCATTCGCCCCTCGACAAGCTCGGCGCCCTGAGGCCCTCGAAGGGCGGGATACGCAATTCGCCCTTCGTCGCGCAACGCCGCGAGAGCAGATTTGAAGACCGTCGCCATGTTGAACATGTGAACGAGGCGGTGATTCGAATCTGCGAGTCCACTACTGAACGCAAACCGCCTCGGACTTTCGATCTCGCGCGGAAGTAAAGCTTCCTCCGAGTAGAAGTCTGGTGCGCGCCAGGTGCGCGCCTTTTCACATCCGCCCTCAAATCAGCCATTCACGGACGAAGCTGACACTACCTGAACCATAGAGGCATATCCATTGCCCTTCGTGCCGTTCGCATAACCCAAAGGTTCCAGTCCTGAGCGCGCGCGCGCCGGCCGCGACGCGGGATCTGTGTCTTGGGTTGGCACAGGAGGCTGCGTGGGAACGCCGTTGAAGAACCGTGTAGTGCTCGGTCTCGTGCTTGCCGCTCTCGTCTTCGCGGCAACGCACAGCATTCGCGCCGAACTGCCGCAGGCCATTGGAACGTGGGCTTCTCTCGGGACGACACCAGAGAGCCGCGTCGCCGCGGCTGCCGTTGCGTTGAAGGATGGCCGCACGCTCATCGCTGGCGGATCCGTCGACGGTACGCCGACGGACTCCGTCGTCGTGTTCGATCCGAACACCGGATCGTTCTCGCTTGCCGGACATCTTCTGCTCGCGCGCGTCGGACACACGGCCACGCTGCTCGATGACGGTCGCATCCTCATCGCGGGCGGAACCGCCGGCGATTTGATCAGCGCGGACCTCGAGCTCTTCGATCCTGTTGCCGGTGTGTCGGTGCTCGGCCCCGCGATGACGCAGCCGCGCAGTGGCCACGCCGCCGCGAAGCTCGCGAACGGAAAGGTATTGATTGCTGGCGGCACCAGCATCGACGGTGTGCTGCAGAGTGCTGAACTGTACGACCCCGAAACCGGTGCAACGACGCAGACGACGCTGCCGATGCTGTCGCCGCGCACGGGCGCATCGGCGACGACGCTGATTGACGGACGCGTGCTGATCGCCGGCGGCAACAACGGCACGGCCGATCTCCGATCCGCAGAGATCTTCGAACCGTCTTCACAAATATTCGAAGCCACCACGACGCCACTCAGCTTCGCGCGCAGCGGTCACGCAGCCGTTCTTCTTCCGAACAACAACAGCGTCCTGATCGCCGGCGGTTCATCGAATAACGTGCCGGT